>Ga0208138_100370_pt1 | contig 21133 bp, 17 predicted proteins | sample AntRauMetaRauer3_FD_184786 | JGI IMG/M metagenome (GOLD analysis project Ga0208138, IMG submission 184786) | Saline lake microbial communities from Rauer Lake, Antarctica, in enrichment culture - Antartic Rauer Lake 3 Metagenome Rauer3 (SPAdes)... ...
TCCTCGTCAAGGCGGTTGACGAGAAAGTTAAGAAGCTGGTCCTCGTGGATCTCACCGTCTGCTTGTTTGGTTTTAGACACACCTTCAGCAAGCAGACGTTCTAACTAAGCGGCTTTGTGAAGTACTGAGGATGATGTTGTGCTGCTGGTGGGCACACAGGAGGATGATGTCGGCGTCGTTGTCCCGCACGCGCCCGAGGTTCGTCGAGAGGTCGGACGTGTCCGAAGGGAACGTCTGGTCGACGACCAGGTCCATGTCGGTCTGCTCGATTTTGGCGCGCGCGCCCTCCGCGGTGGACTGACTGAACGTGTCGTCCTCGGCGAGGATGGCGATGGACTCTGGCGGAGAGTCCTGTGCCAGGCACATGTCGATGAACGAGCCCGGGTACTTGTTGGCAGTCGGCAAGAGGCCGAAGATCCACTCGTTGCCCTGACTGAAGATTTCGGGGCTGGCGCCCCCACCCTCGACCATCGGCTTCTCGTTCTGGGCGGCCACGGCGCTGGCCGGGAGCGTCACCGAACTCGCGTAGGGGCCGAGCAGATAGTCGACGCCCTCCTGGTCGATAAGCTCCTGGTAGATGCTCCGCGAGGTGGAGGCGTCCGTGCCGTCGTCCCGGAGGATGAGCTCCAGCTCGTAGGTGTTCCCGTCGCCGGCCTCGACGCCGCCGTTCTCGTTGATGCGCTGGATGGTCAGCTCGTAGGCGTCCTTGTACAGCTGGCCGAGGTCGGCGTTGTCGCCAGTGAGGCTCATCGAGCCGCCGAGCTTGATCGTGCCCGCCTCACTGCCGCCGCCGGTCGTCCCGCCGTTGCCGCTGTCGCTCGTCTCGCCGCCGTCGGTGGTGTCGCCATCGCCCGAGTCACCGCCTCCGGCACAGCCCGCTAGCCCAGTCAGCCCAATCGCACCTGTACTCCCTGCAACTTTCAGAAACGTGCGTCGGCTCTGTTTGTCTGCCATGGGTTCTTACCGGCCGTGTATCAATGATACACGTCCTGTGCAAGGCATTATCATACATATTCATAAATGCTAGTGCTTACCAATGTCAAGGAAAGGTCCATCAGCGGTCGGCAGGTGAAACGACCGGGGTCAGGAGGAGACAGCGACGGACGGCTACCAAAGAACGGTCGGCCAGAGGAAACTGAACAGCAACACGACGAGCACGGTCAGCACCACCGTCATCAGGACGTTCAGCGTGACGCCGGCCCGTATCATGTCGCGCTGTTCGAGGTGGCCGCTCCCGAAGACGATGGCGTTCGGGGGCGTCGCCACCGGTAGCGCGAACGCGAAACTAACGGAGACGGCGCCAGTGACGGTGAGGAAGACGGCCGCGGGGACGGGGTCAATACCGAGCGACCCGGAAAGGACACTCCCCAGGCCGATGAGTATCGGGGCCACGATAGTGGTCGTCGCCGTGTTGGAGGTCAGTTCGGTGACGAGCACGCCGAAGGTTACGACAGCCAGGACGACGAGCACGAGCGGCGCCCCGACGACAGTCTGGAACAGTGACTCGGCGAGCCACGCGATGGCGTTCGTGTCCCCGAGCGCGTCGGCCAGCGAGATGCCGCCACCGAAGAGGATGATGACCCCCCAGTCGATATCGACGAGGTTCTCCCAGTCGTCGGCGTCGGCCAGCACGATGACGGGGACAGCCAGCAAACCGATTACCACGTAGTAGAGGATGCCCCGGTGGCCCTCGAGGCCGAACAGGTTCGTCCCCTGGCCGCCGAACAGCGTGACCTGCCACACCGATGGGAGCACCCCCTCGAAGAGGAAACCGAACCCGCCCACTATCCACAGCGCGGCGGTCGCCGCGATGATGTACGTCGCCCGCCGGGCACGCGGCGAGAGCGGGCCCTCCTCGTCGAGGTACTCCCCGGCCCGCGCCTGCGCGTCGGTCACGTCCTCGACCTCAGGGGGGTAGAGCCAGAACGTCAGGACGTACCACGTCAGCGGCAACGTCACCAGGACGACCGGGAACCCGACGGTGAGCCACTCCGCGAACGATATCTCGACGCCGACGAGACGGTCAAGGAGGGCCACGGCGACGAGGTTTGGAGGCGTACCGATGAGCGTCCCGACGCCGCCCACGCTGGCGGCGTACGCCGTCCCGAGCAGCGTGGCGACTCGCATATTCGACATCTCGCCCTCGGGCGTGTCGCGGCCCACGACCTCCGCGAGCACGCCGAGCGCGACTGGCGTCATCATCGCCGTCGTCGCGGTGTTCGACACCCACATCGAGAGGAACGCGGTCGCGAGCATGATAGCGAGGATGAGCAGCCGCGGCGACCGCCCCAGCCGGTTGATGAGGTAGAGCGCCAGCCGGCGGTCGATGTTGTGGGCCTGGAGCGTGTTGGCCAGCATGAACCCCGCGATGAACAGGAAAATGAGCGGGTCCGCAAACCCCGACAGCGCCGGCTCCATCCGGTCGTAGACGCCGAAGACGATCAGCGTCACGGGGATGAGTAGCGCCGTCACGGGGAGCGGGAGCGCCTTCGTCACCCAGAGAATCGCCGCCAGCGCCATCGTCGCGAGCGTGAGTTGCGCGGCGGTGTTCAGTCCCGGCGGCGTCGGCGCGACCGCGATGGCCGCAGTCACAACCAAGGCGACGCCGATGGCGGCGGCCGTCCGCGGGTTCGCCAGCGCGTACCCCCCGTTCATGTCAGTCGCCCCCTAGTCGTCCGCTCCCCGTGCGTCGTCCGTCTCGTTCGGTTCACCGTCGTGGTCATGGTCAGAAGTGGTCCACCAGCGCGCACAGTTGGGTCTCGGTCAGCTCCGCCTCGTACAACTCGAACAGTTCATCGAGGCGACCCTCGGAGAGCCCCCGCGTATCACTCTCTAGCATCGAAACGTGAGCCTGCATGATGTCGTCGACCTGCTTCTCGACCTCGCGCTGTCCGAACCCCGCCGCGACGCGGAGTAACCGCCACGACGTCGGCGAGACTTCGCGGACATCGATGTCGTCAACCGCAGGCCCCCCCATTTGTTGCTAACTGGTTGCATCGTACAGACGACCATAACTGTTCGTCCCCCGGGAGAGGACAGTCGGGAGCGCTCCAGCACGCCGAAGACTGCGTCCAGCGCGTCGTCTGGGACACGTTCGCCAACGGACCAACACCGTGGCTGCCACTCGTTCGGAGGAGCGGCGGTCGTTGACGCTACGCCCGTGGTTCTGCGCCTGTAGGGACCCCTCGATAGCGAACTGTAAAGAGTGGAGTCGCCTTCTCAGACTGGCGATATCTGCACTTGGCCGTGTTACCAGTCAGGAGCGTCATCGTTGGTGTGCGATATACGGTGCGTGAGGTCCCACAGAGCGGAAAAGACCTGCCGACGAGCACTCGGAACCAAGGCCGAGTCGATCCAGTAATAGCGTATCTGGGGACCTGAAGCGACGAGGGTCACATGAAGTCCGCGATGCCCGACTGCTTGTTCTTGTCGTTCTCGAAAATCGAGGCCAGCCGCCGGTCCATGATCTCCAGGCGCTGTTTCGTGTACTCCCGGCAGTCGTAGTCCTCGGCGACCTGGATGGCGGTGTCCATGTACTTGTTCACGGAGCCCTCGTGGACGGTGAGGTTCACGCGCCCGCCGCACTCCCGGCAGTCCCCCGTGAGCGGCATCCGGCGGTACTTCTCCCCGCAGTCCAGACACCGCGTCTCCTGGCGGCTGAACGCCCGGAGATTCCCGATGAGGTCCGGGAGGAAGTGGTACTCGATGACGCGCTCGGCGACGTCAGTCTCGTCGACGGCCCGGAGCTTCCGGGAGAGCTCCAGCTGGGCGTCCATCTTGTCCATCATCGACCCCAGCGTCTTGTACGCCGACAGCGGCGGCCCCAGGTGGATGTTCGACGTGTCGTGGGTGTGCCCGAAGCCCATGTACTCCTCGTCGGTCCCCAGCGTGGCTTCGGCGATGGTCACGAGATCCTCGACGTCCTCCGGGTCCGCGAGCTCCCGGGTCGCCTCGTAGAACTCCCGGGGGTACTCGCGGTCGATGTCGATATTGTGCGCCTCGTCGTCGATCTCCGCCGGGTCGATACGCGAGGACATCACCAGCGGCGCGTCCATGGAGTTGTGTGCGTACAGCCAGTTCGCCGTGAAGACGGGGTCACCACCGACCTGGAGGTCGTAGAGATATCCATCGTAGTCGACGGATTCGATGTCTTTGACGCGCAGATATGAGAGGTCCCCGTCCACGAGCGGGCGTAGTTCGTCGAGCGCAGCCTCGGCTTCCGGCGGCAAGTGGTGTTCGTCGAGCGCGTCGACGATCTCGGTGAGTTTCGCCAGCGAGATGTTGTCGCGTCGCTTCAGGTACTTCGGAATCGTCTGTTTCACCCCTTCGATGTCCATCTCGCGGAGATCCATCAGCGCGGACGGAATCGAGACGACAAGACTCTTGGGGAGATACGGGTCGTCTCCGCCGAGGATTCGGTGAAGTGGGTTGTCGTTCGCGCCGCCGGAAACAGTGACGGTGTGGATGTCCTGTCTGTTGCCGTCGCGGTTCGTTTTCGTCGAGACGTTCGCGACGAGACCGAGGCGATGCAGGAGGAACACAATTCCGTCCTTCACGTCGTCGCTGGTCGTGTGGAAGCCAACCGTCGTCACGTTGACGTCAGAGCTGTCGCTTCCGTCACCCGCGAGAAATCCTCGCAGGAAGTCGAGTACCACCGACCGCGGCGCGTGTCGGATGCACTCAGGAACGACCTTCTCGCTTGAATCGTACGAATCAGCGTTCTCGAAGCCGAGCGAGTAGAGTACCTCCCGGAACACGGCAGGGAACCGTAGCTCGTAGGAGCGATTCGACCACCGGCGTTCCGGTTCGGCCCCGAGTTTATCCGCTGCGATATCGGCCGCGCGGTCGATGAGGTCCTTGTCAGCGTTGTGGATGCAGGGGTTGACGCCTGATGTAGTTCCTTCGGCGACGAACAAGCCCAGGAACCAGGCAAACTCCTCGTCGACCTCGATCGTTCTCGTGACACCAAGTGTGGAGCCTTCGAGGCCAATCGCGACATCAGTCGGCACGTCGACATCGCTGTGGGAGAGAATACGCTGGAACCGCTCAAATCCGATCTTCGACTTGCGAAGACGGTACGCGAGTCCCGCGTTGAACGCCCCGTGTGTCTCGCTTCCTCGGTCGGTTGACTCCCAGGCCGTCCGCAGGCGTTCCTCGACGTCATCGTCGATGACAACGTACGGGTCGTCGACACATTCGGCGACATCCAGGGTCGTTTCCCGAGTTTCGACGTCGAGGTCGCGTGGGGCGACGACCAGATCACCGGCTTCAAGCTCCGCACCGGCAACTTCCTCGATACCGTCGTCGTACCGGAAGAGGCTGTGGTGTTCCGTGATCTCCAGCGACCGACCGTACTGCGTCTCCACGCGGACGAGTTGCTCGTCGTCGTCCGCTCGGTAGCGAATCGCCTTCTCGATGGGTTTTAGTGACGCCTCGTGACGTTCGTCAAAGGCGTACGTCTGCCAGCCTTCCGCGTAGCAGGTCCGCTTGCGGAACTTTCCGTCGACCTCGATCGGCGATTCGAGCTCGTTCCAGAACTCCTCGAAGGTCAGGAACCGAACGTCGCCGTCCGGGTCGACAGCGACGAGGCGGGAGTCCTCGGCGACACTCCCCCCCCGCTTGTCCGGCAGGAACGACTTCGAGAAGTTGATAAGTCCGTCCATCAGGAGCATCACGCAGTCCTCGTCACCGTCACACTGGCCAGTGAACAGGTCGTTCGCGACGAGCGTGTTGGTCTCCTCGACAGTCAGGGAGTACGTGTGCGAGACCGCAGACTGGACTGTCTTGACAGACACGACCTCGTCGACCCAGACGTCACCACCGTCGCCGAAGAGCCGCTGCGAGCGTGTGTCAATCTGGTCAAGCGCACGCGAGAGTGTCTCCGACTTCCGGTCGAGGTGGAAACCGACGCGGTCGGCGAATCGCACGGCGTTCTGCGACGTGACCTTGAGGACCCACGTCTCGAAGGAGCGAGACTCGTCGTAGAACTCGGCGACTAGCCCGGTCTCCGGCGTCCGTTCCTCGCGGTAGACTTTCGTCGCGATACCGAATCGCTTCAGTGCTGCGACGAGGTCGGACCGCAGGTCGTCGCTCACCGTGTGGGCCCGGACTTCGACGCGGTCGCTCGACGCACTACCGTCTCCGGAGAAGTACGCGGCGAGGAACGCTCGAAGGACGGAGTCCGGTGCGGAGAATACGCAGTCGGGGACGCGCTTCGTTTCCGCTCGACTACCGGCGTCGAGAACGTCCGAGAACAGCGCCGCGACGAGCCGACTAGAGACAGTGACCTTCCACTCGTTCTCCTCGAACGCCTCGACGTTCAGCACGTCGTCGAAGACATCGATTATCTCGTCGCGCGGTACGTCGTCCGGTGTGCAGATGGTCGTCTGGTAGAACGCCCCTGATTCCCGGCGCGTGAATCCTTCAGCAGCGTAGTACCCGAGCATCGTGCCGACGGTCTCGTCGACCTCGAACTGACGGGTGACGGAGGCAGTGTCGCGGCGGACACCGAGCGTCACGTCGTCGGGAACACGTTCGACGACCGTCTCCCGGTCGAACAACTCGAGGAGGACGCCAGCCGATACACTGTCGCGGGACACCCAGTTGTACACCGTCGACTGGCTCACTTCGAGGTGTTCGGCGACCGGATTCAGGTAGCTGTCAGCGTCCGTCGCGTCGTCAAGTAGCTCCTTGAGTCCGGACTCGCCGATTCCCCGGACCATCAAGTCGTCGTTCGGAATCGCGTCTGCGTCGAGGAATTCGGCGAGCAGGTCGAAGGTCACCGTCTCGCCCTCGACCGGAATCTGCTTGGGTGCGGGGACGGCGTCACTCGCCGTCAGTCCCCGAGCTTCGACGCGTTCGATGCCGTCACCAGTCCACCGACGCATGGAGTGGTCTGGGGTCACCGTCAGTTCCCGGCCGCTCTTCGTCTCGATTTCGACGAGGTGGTCCGGGGCTGGATGCTTGGAGACGGCGTCGACCCGTTGAAGCGTCTCCTCACCCTCCTCCGTCACCGAGGGGACGAACACGTCGCCATCGAGTTCCTGCACGAGCGTCCCGAAGTCGTCCTCGTCGGCCGTTGCGGGGTCGAGTCGGCCCTCGACCAGCGTCTCGATGTGGTCGTGGTGCCACTCACCACCCTCGTCCTCGAACCACACCTTCGTCTCGGGATGGAAGCAATTCCGGCGTTTCGCGGCGTGAAAGTACGGATGAGCGTACCCGACCGAAGCTGACGTGAACCCGATAACTCTGCCGACGACGGCGGCGGACGTGTGGGGCGCCATCCCGAAGACGAGTTCGCCGACGAGGTCGTCGCGCTCCTCGAGTTCGTAGAAGGCGTCGAGGCCGTAGTACTGGGTGAGGAGGTCGTCGACGAAGTCCGCGGTCTGGAGCATGTGCTCGGCGGCGCCGTCCGAGAGCACGACGTCCTGCACGCGGAGTTCGACGACCTGGTCGTCGTGTTCAAGGGGGTCGCCGTGGACGTCCTCGGTGTAGCCGAGTTCCCGGAAGTGGTCGACGGTGACGTCGAGTTCGCTGGGTTTGACGGCGGTGACCGGGAGGTCGGTCATGTCGTAGCGGACGGTGCCGTCCTTGAACGCGGTGACGTCGTGTTTGGCGCGGAGGACGCCCTTCTCCATCGGCTCGGGGACCTTCTCCGCGGACATCAGTCCCTGAACGCCCTTGAGCTGGTCGAAGGCGTTCTCGCGCTCGCCGACGGCCTGGAGGGCGCTGCGGTACTCGTCGCCGACGTCGACGACCTGCGTGGTGACGTTGTCGAGGTCGCGCTCGCAGCGCGGGCACTGGACGCGGCCGGACTCGTCGGGTTCGGCTTCGGCGCCGCAGTCGTCGCACTCGTAGTAGGGGTCGGTCCACTCGCCGCAGTCCGAACACCGGGCGTCGTAGGTGTGCTCCCCGCAGTCCGGGCAGACGCGGTCGCCGAGTCTGACGGGGATTTCACCCGGCGTGTCGGCCATGTCGGGGGCGTACCGGGCGGCGTCGCCGACGTCGCGCTGGCTGCCGCCGGCCTCTCCGATGGGGAAGAGGGTGTGGACGGCCGGCGAGAGGTCCCGGGACTCGGACTTCTCGGGGCGCCCCATGCGGTTCCCGATGCGGGTCGGGGCGCGCTCCTGGACTTCGAAGGGGGCGACCTCGTTGACGGCTCGCAGGGCGTTCGGCCACTCGCGGGCGTCCGCGGAGAGGTCGTCCCACTCGCGGTCGAGGGACTCGGCGATTCCGAGCGAGCGCGCGAGCGGCAGCCAGTCGTCCACGCGGAGGACCTCGTCGTCCTGGTGGTGGGTGACGAGCAGCGCCTCCAGGGACTCCCGGACGGCCTCGGTGCGGTCGAGGACGAGGTCGTCGCCGTCGGTGTCGGCGTCCGCGACGGCGTCGGCGAGAGTCTCGAAGTGCTCGACGTCGAGGTCGTGCCAGAGGTACGTGTACGCCGGGTGGAGCGGGGCGTCGTACTCGGTCGCCCACTCGATGGCCTGCTCGGCGTCCGGGTGCTCGAGGTCGACGTACGGCGAGTCCCGAAGCGCCTGCACGTCGGCGCCGGCGGCCTCGAAGTCCTGGGCCCACCACTCGGGGGCGTAGGAGGCGGGCGCGAGTTCGTGGTTGTTCTCGACGAACTCGCCGTAGTTCACGAGGTACTCGCCGACGTCCAGAATCTCCTCGACGCCGTTCCGGACTTCGAGTGCCTCGGCGGGGTCCTCGATGTGGCGGACGTCGCCGTTCGCGAGCTTCACGGTCGGCCCCTCGATGGTGTCGACGGGCACGACCCCCGCCGCCTTCCCCGGGAGCTCGGTCTTGATCTGGGTCCCGGTCGCGAGGAAGTCGTCGAGGAGGTGCATCGTCGCCGGGTGGACGCCCGCCGTCGCGTTCCCGTGGTTGCGGGCGCGACCGTACCGCAGCCGGAACCCGCCCTCCTTCGACGGGTGGCCGAAGACCGGGCGGCCCGCGATGAGGTCTCGGAGGAACTTCTCGGAGGAGTCCACGCGCGGCGGGCCCTCGGGTTCGTCGTCGCCCGCCTCGGCATCGCTCGCAGCGTCGTCGCTCGCCTCCGCCGCCTCGTCGCCGTCGTCGGCGTCGTCGCCGTCGTCTTCTCCGATGGTGCCGTCGATGAGGTCCTGGAGCCACGGCCACTCCACTTCGTCGAGGTTCCGGGTGTAGCGCTGGATCTTCGGCGCCTTCAGCGCGATGCCCTCCGCGAGCACCAGACACATGCCGCCCCGGGGGGAGTTCGTCTCGATGCGTTCGAGGTCACGGAAGCCGTCGACCTCCTCGTTGCCCGTGGCCTCGCCGTCCAGCATCACGGGACAGTGCTCGGTGATGAACTTCGTCTCCTTGTCCTTCGGCGAGTACTGGAGGCCCGTCTCGGAGTCGTAGAGCGCGATCTCCTCGGCGTACCGCTCGATCTCGACGTCGCGGGGCGCGAACTCGTCGATGTCCAGCAGGGAGCGTGCGTAGTCCGCGACGAGCACGGAGAGCGCCTGAGCGGTCCCGCCCGCAGACCGGATCGGGCCGGCGTAGTAGACGGCGACGTACTCGCTGCCGTCGTCGTTGGCGTTCACCTCGACGCGGTCGATGCCCTCGATGGGCGCCGCGACCACGCCCTCCGTCAGCAGTGCGACGGCCGTCCGGACCGCGCCCTCAACCTTCCCGGCCTTCGTCTCGTAGTCGCCGACCCGCTCCTCGACGAAGTCCTCGACGAGTTCCAGGGCGGCCTCCTCGCGGCTCATCTCGCCCTCCAGTTCGCGGACGCGCTCGGCGACGCCGTCGATGCCGAGGATGTTCTCGACGCGGTCGGCCATGTCCTTCGCGACCGGAATCTCGACCTCGGGCTCGGGGTCCTCGCCGCGCTGCTTGGCGGCCTCCGCGACGTCGAAGGCGTCCTCGAGCCCCGATTCCAGCGACGCGAAGTACGACTCGTCTTCCGGGCGCATTACAGCCAGAGGTCGAGGTCGGTCGCCGGGTCGTGCTCGCGGACGAGTTCGGTGTCGAGCTCGCGGACGTACACCTCGCCGGCGAAGACGGTCGCGCGCTCCAGGTGGCCGGCGAGCGCCTGACCGGATCGCCTAGACAACGTTACGTGCGTGTGAGCGAACGGCTCCCCGTCCAGGTCGGCGACGTTCCCGACGCAGGCGGCGACCTCCAGCGGTTCCTCGAACTCGGCGGCCTTGTACTCGAAGTCGTCCTGGTCGTAGTACCAGAGTTCGGCGTCCTGGACGGCGCCCATTCCGACGAACCAGGCGGCGTCGATGTCCTCGTCGACGGCGAGCGTCTCGAGTTCCTCGCGCCAGTCGGCGCCGTGGTCGAGGCTGGCGACGAACTCGCGGCCGCCCGTGACTTCGCGGACGTTCATGGGGCGACCAAGGACGCGGGTGAGGAAAAGTCCTCGCGTTGGCGGTGGTCTGACGCCGTCGTATCTATCGCCACGCCGAGAGCGGCGTGGCGTCGGCTTCCGTCACGGATACCCACGCGTCGTCGGTGGAGATGTCCGCGATGACGAGTCGGGACTCGGGGCCATCGTCGTCCAGTGAGGCCATCACGTCGGTCCCGTTGGGTGCCGGATTGGCGGCGTCAGTCGACATGACGTGTGCTACAATGTGACACCCGATACTTAAGCTCGTCGTATTCCAGACATATTCTGGAAGAACGACGGTAGTAGTCTCTTTAGCAAGGCCCAACGGGAATCCGTGACAAGGCCTTTGAACATGCGGGATATGAATGGGGGTATGGTTCGTCAATCGCCCGGCGAGGGCAGCCCTTCGGATGCAGAGCGCTTGTCGCAGACGAGTGAGTCGATAAAAAGCAGTTGGGAGCGGACGGTCGAAGATATGCGTGCGATGGCAGCAGACCGCGAAGAAAAGGGATTTTCGACGCTTACGGTCGTCGCGGGCGATACTGCTCCAGTAGCACCCGAGATGGGGGATTCAGATGAATTTGGCCTGACATTCATCATCTCAGGTAGCGAAGTTGAGGACTTCAAGGACAGTTACCAAGGAAATGACTTCACGGAGACAGGAGTGTATCAAAGCTCACAGGAAGGACACGTGTACATCGTCGTGGAGTGCATTGACATGGACGCCAAAGAGATCATCTATCTCACAGGCGCATACGAGATGCGAGATGCACCGGGCCTCGTTCGAACTGCGACCGACCAGGAGACGATGTACAGTCGGGTCAAAACAATCGACCACACAGAGGTCGGAGTCTTCGAACACGATGATGCCTCGGCGTTTTTCCCAAATCCCGACGAGTTCTACGCCTACGAATTCAGTCGATAAAGCAGCAGGGAGTAATGAACGTAGCGCAGACGGACTACTGATTGAGCCGGAGTTTCCTTACCAGTTTACAGCGACGTAGAAGCCGAGCATCCCGAGAAGCACATAAAGTAACGCACTCACCGTGCTGTCTCCTTGTACCGATTTAAAGAAACTTCCTGCCGCCACGTAAACGATGAACAGACTCACGAGCTTTCGAGAAACCCATTTGAGTGTGTCAAGCCCGGAAGAGGTGGTTTGCGTGGACATACCCCCATAATCCTGACCGAGCACATAAAACCATACGAATTCCAGACTCACTTACAGCCTTACACGCTACCGGCAGTGACGCCCAGTCCAAGCTCAAGAAACGCGGAAATGCTTAGAACGGCCAATCCCGTCGCTAGGACTTTCCAACTTCGACGAATCCGGTCGGGGAATCGTATCGGGTTGGTATCCAATGGCGGGAGCGTCTGAAGCCAAGCTTCAAAACGAGCTTCAGACTCTCCATCGGGTGACACAAGTTTATTTTTGTGAGGAGCAGCCGGTGCAGGACGAATACCAATCGTCCCGATGCCAAATAGAAGGATTCCAATCGTGAACAAGAACACCTTGAGTGTCACGAGCGTCCCCCCAATCGCGAAGGCGGTGATTCCTGCGGCTATAACAATGCAGACGCAGGCACCGAGCACCCAATAAAGCAATTCAATCAGTCGACGGGCCCGGAGATTCATTCCAATACCCAGAGTTATTAATTATCCGACCGGCGGTCGAGCGTCTCGTTGACGCCCCTGTATTCATCCGCGTGACGATGACAGTAGCTTAGTCGGCCAGAGTCACTGACGGCGTACATATCCGGCCGCTTCGTGTCACAAATTCCGCCAAACTGCTGCTTGAGTTGGTCACGAGCTTGGTCGGGGTGCCCCGCTTTGACTTGCTCAATAGCAGTATCGATTGCCTCTTGCACCTCACGTGGAGGTTCAATGTCACCGAAGAAGTCGTCTGCCGCTTCGTCGATGTCATCGTACTTTGAGAAGAGGCCAAGCTGCCGCTTTAGACGATCCCGAATTCCGAACTGGATACGGGTCCGTTCTCGGACGACCTCCCGGAATTGCTCAATCGCATTCCAGGTCTCATTACTGAGGTGGTCATATGCTTCCGGCCGGATTTTCGCCGGGCAGCGAGTACTGAACTGGCATCCCTCAGGAGGGTCACGAGGGCTTGGCGGGGTGCCTGGTAGAGTGATGCGGGTTCGATCACTGGTCGGGTCCGGTCGAGGGATAGCTGACAGCAACGAAGCCGTGTACGGGTTCTTTGCGTCGGTATAGAGTTCCTCTGTCTCCCCGATTTCCATGATTTTTCCAAGGTACATGACCGCCACCCGATCGCAGATGTGGCGGACAACGGAGAGGTCATGCGCGATGAAAAGATATGTGAGCCCGAACTCATCCTGGAGATCCTCTAAGAGATTGAGGATTTTTGCCTGGACAGAGGCGTCAAGGGCACTCACTGGCTCGTCGAGAACGAGGAAATCCGGCTCCAAGGCCAACGCTCGCGCAATGCCAATACGCTGGCGCTGGCCACCCGAGAACTGGTGAGGATAGCGATAATAGTGATCTTCCTGGAGGCCAACAGAGGAAAGAAGATTCTGAACCTTCTCCCGACGGTCGGCGGCAGATTTCCAGTCGTGCGCGTCGAGTGGTTCTCGGATGATTTCCCCAATCGTCATCCGGTCATTGAGACTCGAATCAGGGTCCTGGAAGACGATTTGGGCGTTCTTTCGCCACTTTTTGAGAGGCTCTCCGCTTAGCTCAGTGATATCCTCGCCAGAGAACGAGACAGTCCCCTCAGTAGCCGTCTCTAGCTGGATGAGTGTCCGACCTAGTGTCGTTTTGCCTGAGCCAGACTCACCCACCAGACCGAGTGTTTCGCCCTCCTGGATATCGAAGCTTACGTCGTCAACCGCCTTTACTGGAGGGCCACTGAACCGGCCTCCCCCTCCGTAGTATTTTTTGAGGTTCCGAACCTTGACGAGTGTCTGATTGTCTTGGTCGACAGTCGACGCCATCTGCTTAGAGTGCTTGCTCATTCCTCATCACCTTCCTGGGGCTGTTCGTTCTCCTCGTTTTGCGAAATATGGTATTGAACTGCTTCATCGCGGGAGCGGTCGTCTGGGTACAACAGACAGGCCGCTGAATGATCGTTTTCCTCGGAGACCGAAACGTGAACAGGGTGAACTTCAGTACAGTCTTTGAATGCCTTCGGACAACGAGGGGCGAATCGGCAGTCGGATGCAGGCTTGTTCGGCGTGGGAACATCGCCCTCGATGGTGTTTAGACGGTCCTGTTCGGCGAGCGTCCCGGGAATTGCATCCAGAAGACCTTCCGTGTAGGGGTGTTTAGGATTCTCGAATAGCTCCTCAACGGATGCCTTCTCAACGAATTCACCCGCGTACATCACGTTCACCCGGTCACTAATCTCCGCAATCACTCCCATGTCGTGGGTGATGAAGAGAATGGCCAAATCCCGCTCTTCCTGAAGATCCTGAAGGAGCTCAATGATCTGCGCCTGAATGGTGACGTCTAGTGCCGTTGTTGGCTCGTCACAAATCAGGAGCTCAGGGTCGCAAGCGAGCATCATTGCGATGACCGCCCGCTGACGCATCCCGCCGGAGAACTCGTGAGGATATTCCCCCAGCCGACGCGCAGGATCCGGAATAGCGACGTCCTCTAACAGCTCAATCGCTTTTTCCGTGGCTTGCTTGCCAGTGATACCACGGTTGATTTTGAGTGCCTCTCGAATCTGATTCCCGACGGTGTATACCGGGTTCAGCGATTTCAGGGGGTCCTGGAAGACCATCCCGATGCCACTCCCCCGGATGGCTTGGTACTCCGGATCCGTGTACTCGGTGAGCTCCTCGCCGTTGAACTTGATTGACGACCCAGGGAGGATCTCCCCCGGCGAGTCAACGAGCCCCATAATTGACCGCGCGGTAACGCTCTTCCCTGACCCGGATTCACCGACGATTCCGAGCGTCTCCCCTGACTTGATGTCGAAGCTGATACCATCAACGGCACGAATTAGTTCGCGGTCCGTTCGGAAAACTGTCTGGAGATTACGAACGGACAAAACGGCCTCTTCTTGCATGGTCTCCTCTGTATCGTGAAATGTTGAGCTCATTTAGGCACCACCTCCGGCTGCTGCGGCTTCCTCCTCGGAGCCACCTTCGCTCTCAGGATCAATTGCATCACGAATCCCATCACCCAACGCGTTGGCACCTGTAACCAGGATGACAATCATCAGACCAGGAATTAGGGAGATGTGCCAGGACTGCGTTGAGACATACGGCTGTCCAAGCGAAATCGCTCGGCCCCATGCAGGCGTTGGTGGGGAGATTCCGAGCCCATTACCGAGGAAGGACAACGACGCCATCCCGATGACGATACCGCCTACGGACATGGACGCGTAAATCAGCAGATAGCCCAACACGTAGGGGAACATGTGCTTTCGCATGGTTGTGGTTGGCTGCTGGCCGAAGCTTTTGGCGGCGTCAACCCATTCTTCCTGGGCCACCTGTAACGCTGGACCGCGAAGCGAGCGCCATAGGAACGGCCACGTCGTCAGACCGAATATGAGCGCTAACAGTAACCCGCCGTTGAGGACATTCATTAGCCAGTGACCCTGGAAGACAACGCTGATAAGGATCAACAGCAGCAGCTGTGGAATCGACACCACACCGTCAGCTAGTGTTAGCACCGAAAGGTCCACAACACCGGTGTAGTACGACGACAACAGTGCAAGAAGCGTCGCGACCAGGCTGGCCACACCAATCGCGATGCCCACCACCATGAGGGTGATTTGGGCGCCACCCATCATGTACGTGAACAAGTCACGCCCGTTGGTCAGAGTGCCGAACGGATGGAAGCGGTCGTAGTTATCGTACGTCATGACTCCGACGTTCTGGTCACCTTCACCCTTCGACTTTGAGTTGAAATTCGCCCGGCCAGCAGTAATCGTCTCTACTTCTCCAGTCTCCTCGTTGAAGTATTGAATTTCGTGCCCGTACGAGGAGGTGATGTTCTGGCTAACTGTCGACGGGGCCAGCGTTGTCCCGAACAGTGACATCGTCAGGAAGAGCACCAAGACCAGGATGCCAAACTTACCCCAGCTGTGGTTCCGTAGCCGGTTGATCATGTCATCTCGAGGCGTCCAGTCTGCTTTACGGTAGTGGGCTCGGTAGGTGAGCCAGCCCTTGTAGAGCCAGTAGAAGCTAAACAGCGAGTACACTACCACTAGCGATAGCCGAAGAGCCCATGCGACAGCGGGTGAGAGCCCCATGAATGTTCCCTCCCAAGAGCCGTTGGCAGTCTGATATCCCTGGTTTGGAATTACGTCCCGGCTAAGCAATGTCGGGATATTGTGCGCCGTCGACCGAAGCCCCTCAATGAATCCGCTGAGGGCCAACTGCACGTCAACGACCATACCGGCCAGCGCCGGCGAAAACAGACCGAGGACGACGTCGAAGAACGCCGTAACACCCATGACAAGGGTGTCCATGAGAGTGAGAATCCCGCCAAGGAAGGCGCCCAACTCAACTAAGAGCAGAACGGCCGCGACGATTCCCCAGCGGACAGCTGGTTGTGGATTATCTGTCAGCCGGGACCAAAGGCCATCAGGATCACGGTTCGTGATTCCTGACGTGTCGTCCGTTTGAGTGGCGTTTGCACACATAGTTGTGTTATTCTGTGTCGTCCGATAGTGCGATTCGCGGGTCGATGTACGTGTACAGGAGGTCCTGTGTCGTATTGAACAGGATCTGGATGACGATGAAGATGAACGTCAGTGACATCAACACCGGAATGTCGGCCGCGAATGCGGCTCGGAGGAAGAGGTTTCCAAGCCCGTTGATGCTGAAGACGCTCTCAACAAGGACGGACCCACCGATCAAGATGTAGAACTCACCCATGATAACTGGGAGGAGCGGAATTACAGCGTTCCGCCCGACGTGTTTCGTGATGATTTTGCGCGGAGAGACACCCTTTGCCTTCGCTGTGTCGATGTACTCAGCATTGAGGCTCTCCAAGACAGCCGTTCGCCCAATGCGGACCTCGTTCCCCATCGACGAGGAGCCGAGGACCAACGCTGCAGGAAGAATCCATTTGAAAGCCTCGAGCATCGGCATCACATTCGGAATCGGGATCCAGAGGAACTCTAGGATGGGAATCCCGGCAAATGGTTCAAGCCCGGAGAAGAGATGTCCGAGCGCGTCGGAGGTGCCGATAACATCAGTGGGAATCAGGAAATCTCGGTACCCGGAAAGGATCCCGCCGGCAGAGAGAATCCCGGCAAGCATCACTGCGAGCCAGAAGTTCGGCATGGCTCGCCAGACGATACCACCGAAGGAAGCCGTGTAGTCGCTCCACGTGTTTGCGTTCAACCCGGCGTAGAGTCCGATCGGCACACCGAGCCCAAGCGCGACTACCACCGACCAAAACCCGAGCCAGAGGGTGGCGGGAAGGCGGCCGATGATCAGGTCCATCACTGGCTGGTTCCGAGCAACCCCCCAGGAGGTCCCGAAGTTGAACGTCAGCATGTCTACGAGGAAGTTCTTGTATTGGACCCAGAGCGGAATCGGGTTTCCGTTCGAGTATCGAAGGCCAAGCGCAATCTCTAGCTGACGAGCAGCTGTCGGGTTTGCGTCTCGACCCAGGATAGCGAGCACTGGGTCAATCGGGCCCAGGTATAGCACCAAAAACGTGACTGTGAGGCCGAATAGGAGGACGGGGACGCCAAGTAGCAACCGTTTTGCGAGGTATATTAATCGGTTCATGTATTACCACCGGGAAGTGCTAATTCGAGTGCCTGCATGGTTGAATCCGTATTATTTAATTGGAGCTTACGCGTGCGGACGTGTCTCAAGCGAGGAATTTGGTAATAAAAAAGGATTCGGTTCAGCTACCAGACAGCGCTACTCTCCCTGGTAGTGCTCGTCGTAGCCTTCCTGGCCACCGCGGAAGACCTGCGGCGGCTCCAGGTGGTAGGCACCGACACCGCGTCCCTTGAAGACGTCAGAGACGAACTGCTCGCGGTTGATGACGTGAGCCATCGCCTGCCGAACGGCCTTCGGAACCTTCTGCAGGTTGAATCCGACGTAGTAGGTGTCGATCGTCGGCACGCCGGAGTAGTTGACTGTCTTATCGTTCCCCATCGGTCCGTACGTCCCAACCTGGCGACCACCGTCGAGGGTCTCCTCCACGGAGACTAGACCCGGATCGTACTGAGAGGTCGGAATACCGTCGATGTCCGAGTTCTCGTTGAGGAAGTAATTGTACGAGGCCGACGGGTCGGTGATAATCGCGTCGTCGAAGCCGTCGAAGGACGCGACGTCACCGTGGTAATCGTCGAAGGTGTCGGCAGCGAATTCTCCACCGTTACCCGACTCCCAAGTCACGAACTCGAACGGACCAGTCCCGATCGGGTTCGACGCCGAGAACTCGCTGTATTCCATGTCGCCATCGTAGCCCTCAATGTCCCCAACAATACCTTCGGGGACAACCGAGAACGCACTGTAGGCGAGGACCGCCAGGCCGTACGGGAACGGCGACTCAAGCGTGAGCTTGAACGTGTAGTCGCCGGTCGCTTCGACACCAGTTGCCTCCGTGACGTTCCCATCGTCGTCGGTTTCGCGTTCAATGCCCAGGACATTGAGCGGGAAGTACTGGTTGGTGGAGTTCGTCGACTCCATCAGACGACGGAAGGAGTAAACGACGTCATCCGCCGTCATCTCGCCGTAATCGCCGTGGAACTGCACACCTTCCTTCAGGGTGAAGGTGTACTCGGTGAGGTCGTCGCTGATATCGTAGTCCTCAATCAGCAGGTTGGTGACCTCAGTGGTCCCGTTCTGGTAGTTCGTCGGGGCGTCGAACATGTTCATGATCTTCGCCCCGCTTGCAGTGTTCCCGGACGCAATCGGGTCCAGGGAGTTAAACGTGGCCGAAGTACCACTCAGGCGGTCCTTGCCCTCAAGGTTCGACACCGCGACGTTGGACTTCTGCCGGGAGCTCCCCATGCCGCCGAACGGCTCGTAGTCGACGTGGTCGTACCAGAAGACCTCGGCGAAGGAATGGTAAATCGGGATGAGGGCAGCAGATTCCCAAAGCCCCTTCTCCATATTGACGCCCGCATCTTCGCGAGCCTGGACCTGGTCATCGGATTCACCAGGATTGTCCAGAATCGTCTGGTACTGGTCAGTCATGTACTGCCGGACCGCGGGCGACGCGTTGGCATCTTCCGACCAGAAGAGGCGTGCACCATTAGCCCCGCTTTCACCGTAGAGCGTATTGTCGGGCTCGACCAGCTGGAGGAAGTTCCGGGGCTGCGGGTAGTCAGCAATCCACCCGAGCGTGTAGGCCTCGTGGTCTCCCTGCTCAGTGGAGCTGAGGAGTGCACCGAAGTCCGCCTGGCTGATGTTCATGTCGATGTGAGCCTGCTCCAGGCGGGCACGAATCGTGTTCGCCATCTCCTCCCAAGCGGGGCTCTGGTACTGGAGCCAGTCAAGCTGATATCGGTTGTCCGGACCGTAGCCAGCCTCCTCCATCACCTGACGGGCTTCCTCCACTTGGGTCTCGTTGATCCCGTATGGGTAGCTCTCGAAGTCAGGTTCGAAGGTTTCCTCACCGCCATTGCCACCCTCAGTCGTACTCTGGGTGGTTGTTTCATCGTCGCCGTTACCATCGCCGGAACCATCGCCGCCGTCGTCACCACTGCTGCAGCCTGCAATAGTAGCAGTGAGGGCGGCGGCGCCAGTAGCCTTTAGGAACCGTCGGCGGCTCGTCTCTGATGTGCCTTCGCGTGGCATGCACCGAAGTCCCAACGGCATCCACTTAAACCCTTCGTCAATACCCGGGTGTAAAGTGGAGAATTCAGCGTATCTCATCGATAGACAATAACTATGTAACCGGTAATATCCGGGTAGAGTGCTGGGTCCTTTCTCTCAAATAAGCCAAAATATAGCACCAATCCATCTTGATTATTTTTGTATATTAAGGAGTGGATTGAGCGTTTCTACGTGCTCGCATATAGAAACAGAGTAGTTAGATCACAAGACATCGCCCGGACAGAACTAATAGTAGAGAAGGCTAAGCAGAGCATATGGCAAACCGGCCAAAGGACTGGCCGACATCTCTCTCGACAGAGCTTCTACAGCGACTTCTACGAGCCATGGGCCAAGAAGAGTTCGACCAATTTGTAGCTGCACTTTGGGAGACACATGGCTGGGAGACGATCAACGTGCCCGGCAGAGCTGCCGCTCTCGCTGGCACAGCAGGCGAAAACGGATTACATTACGCGATTCACACAGCCGAATATCGAATGACAGAGGTCGACGGCAAGATCGTTGACCGGTATGCCGCGGATTATGAGAGCAGCGAACGGGTCACACCAGTCATTGTGACTACCGGGAAGTTTTCCTGGGAGGCCCGGGAGCGAGCGAGCATATGGAACGTCAAATTAGTCGACGGAGATGACCTTATCAACAGAATTGAATCCGCGGGGGCTTACGATATCCTCAATACTTACAGCCCAATTCTGCTCGCGTCAAATACTGCCGCCGAAATAGAAACGCAGCTTGATCAACAAGAGCAAACATTCGAGGCTAACGAAGAACAACGCCTAGAGATCGAGACCCGGCCCCCCAGACCATGGCTGACGGTGCTTCCAGGAATCACCCTTGATCGGAACTGGATACTACGATTCATCGTACTATTGGTTGCGGTGGTGACGCTGATCCCCATGTATAATGCGCTCCCAGCCGGCGGACCAGTAGTACTACGACTCGCACGAATTGTCGTCTATTTCGCTGTGTTAGGATCTTTAGCAGGTGTACTCGTTTCATTTTATATGGATATGAAATTGATTCAGCAGGCAGACACGTACTGGAACCCTATACCAGTCGTGTATTTAATACTCGTTTCATTTACTTTTGGTCTTGTCTGGCTGCTATATTTCCATAAGCGCCAGTATCATCTCGGCGGATTTCTTAGAACGCCACCACTGGACACTGGGTCAATGGAGGTGTAAGCAACTAGTTGCGGGCAAGAGGAACGCCGCAGTCAGTATGAACACGGCGTATTGAATTCGCTCAACAATTACTTCCTCCTGCCCATCAACGTCGGCAAGTTCGGTTGCGCCAGTTCCAGTGTCTGCGTACTGCTCGTCTATAGAACCCACTATCACAGTCCAAGAACCGCCGTTGCAAGCCCCGGGCCGCGAGGGCCGAGCTGCTCTCATTGGCTTGGAGTCGATAACCTTCTTCTACTTACTCATTGCTTCGACCTTGACCCCACGCGACTCGCCGTCAACACCGACTAATACTTCGGAGAAGCCTGTGTCCTCGTTGCCAGGAACGGTACTTCTAGAAAACGAAGCGCACCTACGCGAGGTTCAGGCCAAACTCGTCGGCCCATTACTCGTACAACCTGCCGAAGCGGTAAAGCTGCTTCACCGCGTACTCGTCCGAATCACTTCGGACTCAGCGTGCTCAACGAGCTCGTCAACGGTCTACGTGACCAACCGAACCCAGAAGTTGTGGTGGCAGCGATACCGGAAGACCCTCTCCAAGAACGCCAGATTCGTAGTATTCTCCATTATATATCGCGTTTCGCTGATGTTGAACACGACCTCCCGCTCATAGAGACTTGCGCGCGCCCGCACACGAGAAGTGCGAGCAGCTACGTCGTCAGCCCCATACTCGGTACTTCCCGAACGCTGCTTTGTGAACTGTGCTGAGTCACGCTCCATTGGATCAAACGCTGCGTGGTTACTCTGTGAAGAATGGAATAGGTTTCACAGATCAACAGAACCGAGCGGAGAGAACT
>Ga0208138_100375_pt1 | contig 20789 bp, 12 predicted proteins | sample AntRauMetaRauer3_FD_184786 | JGI IMG/M metagenome (GOLD analysis project Ga0208138, IMG submission 184786) | Saline lake microbial communities from Rauer Lake, Antarctica, in enrichment culture - Antartic Rauer Lake 3 Metagenome Rauer3 (SPAdes)... ...
TCGTTTCCCGTGACGACCAGCCTGTTGATGGCGCAGTCGCCGAAGTGTTGGTCTACGACCCAACTGTTTCGGACTATTCGCGGAGCGATGTTGAGCAGTATCTCGCAGATAAGTGGGGCATCACGCTCGCATAACTTGGTATCACAGTATTGTATATTAATATATTTATAACTATTTTTGTTATAAATTCTTGTAATTACGACCGTTTTCACCATTTAATGGTATACTACATAATGTAGCTTGTATAATAAAAATAAATTTATACAAATCGTAATCGTTATATGGATTCCGGTGTACTATACAGACAGATAATGACTGAAGACAAAACTATAGATGGAAATCTGAAATCTGTTATAACCGAGTTCTTAGAAGAATATTATGATAAAGAAATACGGGATTTGGCTAATGAAGAAGAAGCGAATATTAAATTAAATTATTCTCTTATCGAAGAATTTAATGAGGATATGGCTGAAAATCTATCTACGAGTCCTGAATTCTGGATTAAAAATGCAGAAAAAGCTATCGAAGATTATGATGATAATCTTGATATTGAATTCCCACGGATTTTATTCACAGAATACGATAATTATGCACCATCTATTCGTGACCTCCGAGATGAACATATTGGGAAACTTGTGCGCGTATCTGGTATTGTTTCAAAAACAACCGGTATATTACCGAAAGCTGATGTTGTTGCATTCGAATGTAAACGCTGTGGTTCCTTCACGCGTATAAAACAACCACTAGACCCGAAGCTTGAGTATCCTACGGTGTGTAGTGGTGAAGATTGTAATAATCGTTCTGAACAAGCGTTTAGGATTAATGTAAATCAGTCAGATAAGATTAATTTTAAGAAGATTGAGATACAAGAACCACCGGAGAATACGAAAGGTGGTCAGACTCCAGAAAGTGAAACATTTACTGCTAAAGGAGAAATTGCAACGAATGTTACTGCTGGGGATAATGTAGATGCTATTGGTGTTTATCGTGGTTCTTCTCAAGGTGATACGAGTATTCTTCGTACCTATATTCATGGGAATAATATTATTACTGAAGGGCAAGAAACTGAAGATATTGATATTGCTGAAGAAGAAAAAGAAGAAATTATTGAATTATCTAATGACCCTGATATTTATACAAAACTGAGAGAAAGTACCGCACCATCACTATACGGACTCGAAAAGGAAAAAGACGCAATTGTATACCAACTGTTCTCTGGCGTCCGAAAAACCAAAATGGACGGGAATATAAGAGGCGATATTCACGTTCTCTTGTGTGGAGACCCCGGAACTGGGAAAAGCGTCAAATTTTCTACATACATAACCTTAGACGGCGGAATTCGAAAAACGATTGGTGAATTTGTTGAGGAAAATTTGACCAATCCAACAAAAGATGAAGATGGTGATTATATACAGAAACTTGATGATAATATTAAGGTTATGGCTATGGATAAAGACGGTGAAATAGAACCACGGAATGTAGAAGCTGTGTGGAAAAAACAAGTTGAAAATTGTTATAAAGTAACATTAGATGATGGTCGAACGATTGAAACATCTGGTACGCATCCACTTTTCGAAACGGACGGTGATGCTCATATAGACCAAGTGAAAGTTAAAGATATAGATGACGGACAGTTCATTGCAGTCCCGCGTTCTATATCCTATGATGGTAACTTAGAACTAAATGTTAATACAGATAATATTGATGAATCGAAAATTGATATTCCGAATGAATGGTCTGAAGAATTAGCAGCGTTTATGGGACTTATTGTCGGAGAAGGTCACATAAATGATAAAGAAATTTCCATTACAAATCAAGATGAGGAATTATTAGATATTGCAGAAAACGGTTTTGAATTATTTGGTATAAATTCATATCAGAAAGTTTGGTCCGAAAATAGTAATGCGTATAAAATTGTAAAAGGTAGTACAAACTTATCATCGTATTTCAATGAATTAGACAGCAAATTCATTAATAAATCCCACGATAAACGCATCCCTACATGTTTGTATAGTACACCAGAAAATATTAGAAAGGCATTTATTCGCGCATACGTTGATGGTGAAGCGTATGTTAGTGAGAAAAATCGAGAATTAGAAGTTCCATCCGTAAGTAAAGAGTTGTTACAAGACTTACAACAATTATTGGATACGTTTGGTATCTCTAGTAGGATTAATGAGAAAGTTCAGGACTTAAGCTATAATAATATAAAAGATTATAAAAGTTATAGATTAAGGATATACGGTGATGCGTTCCGTAAATATGTTGACGAAATTGGATTCTACTCTAATCGGAAAATAGAGCAGGCAGAGTTAATGAAAAATTCTCGTGTGGGTAATACAAATGTTGATGTTATTCCAAACGTTGGTTCTGTAATTAAGGAAACGCGTGAGTTACTTGGAATGCATCAGTCTGATTTCAGTGTACCACGTACAACAGTGTTAGGACTTGAACAAGGAGGTAAGAATCCGAGTAAGAAGACATTGCAGGATATCGTTGTAGATATGGTTGATAGATTGCATGTTGTTAAAGATGTTGATTATTCACGAGAATCTGCAGATATGGAAACCGTAGATAAGATGCGTAGTGTTCTTGGGATGAATCAAGAAACCATAGCTACAGATGGTGCTGGTCTAACTAAGGGTGGTTATCGGTATCATCTTACTAATAATACAAATGATGTAACAGAACGTTCTTTGGAATTGTTTGATTATGTTTCGGAGTGTTTGGATGAACAGTATCATGAGGTACACGAGAATCTTATTCGATTAGAGTCTCTTGCGTGGGGTGACATTCGGTGGGAGAAGGTTGAATCTGTAGAACAGGTTGATTATGATTCAGAGTGGATGTATGATTTACAGGTTGAGGGTACGCATAATTATATAGCGAATGGGATTATGTCGCATAATTCTCAGCTATTACGATATGCTTCTGAATTGTCACCGAGAGGAATTATGACTAATGGTAAGGGCGCGTCGTCGGCGGGTTTGACGGCTGCAGCTGTCAGAGATGCTGAATTTGGTGGTGAGGACAAATGGACACTTAAGGCAGGTGCGCTTGTGTTGGCGGATAAGGGTATTGCTTGTGTTGACGAGTTGGATAAAATGGATGCGTCTGATAGGAGTGCAATGCACGAGGGGTTAGAACAACAGACGATTAGTGTAAGTAAGGCGGGTATTAATGCTACACTTAAGTCTCGTTGTACATTACTTGGTGCGGCAAATCCGAAGGAGGGTCGTTGGAATGAGTATGACCCGATTGCTGGTCAGATTGATTTGGAACCGGCTTTAATTTCACGTTTTGACCTTATATTTGCGCCTACGGATAAGCAAGATGAAAAATGGGATGGTCAGTTAGCAGACCATATTCTCATGACAAATCACAGAGGTGAACAATTGGAAGCTGGTATACAACCGGATGATAGTTCAGAGGAAGTTGTTCCTGATATTTCCCCGGAGTTATTCAGAAAGTATGTTGCATATGCGCAGAAGCATTGTACACCAGTTCTCAATGATGAAGCTAGAGAGATATTGAAAGAGTTTTACGTTGATATTCGTAAGCAGGGTGGTGAAGAAGGTACGATTTCGATTACAGCGCGAAAGATTGAAGCTCTCGTTCGTTTAACAGAAGCGGCTGCAAGAATTCAGTTGGAAGATGAAGCTAACAAGAATCACGCTCAGAGAGCGGTTAATATTATTCAGTCATCGTTAGAAGAGGTCGGTTATGATGAGAAGAACGGTCGTTATGATGTAGATATGACGGAGAATAGTCAGTCTACATCTCAGAGAGACCGACGTAGATTACTTCGGGAAGCGATTGAAGATAATGAGGATGAGGGTGATAAAGGAGCGCCGAAGAAGTTAATTATGGAGATTATGGTTGAGATTCATGAGTTTGAGGAAGAGACGGTGGAGCATGACTTGATGAAGTTATGTCGTGATGGTAAAGAGTTGTATGAACCTAAGAAGAACGAGTATGCTGTAATGTAGTTTACATTGGGAGGTATGGCCAATAGGTTTCGAAGGAGCTATTTTGTAGGAGGTAGTTGTTTGCGTTTAGGTTGTGTTCGTTGTATAGGTATGTTAGTGATTTCTTTTCTGTTCGGTATGTATTATCACTTAGTACGGAGTTGGATTCAAAGTCGTGTAGTACACGTTGTTCTGTAATTGGTAGTGTATCATATATTTCATCGAATGGGACGTGGAATGAATAGTTTTTGTAGTAGAAGCAGTAGTATTTTTTATTATCTATGTAGTGTAGTTCTATATTATCGGTGTGTCCGACCCAATCTAGTAGTGCGTTGTATTTTAGTTCGTATAATGCGGATGAACGTAGTTTTGAGGTATTGTCTGAATTTTTAGAGTATAATTTTGCTCTTTTGTTTACTATTCGAAGTGCGTTAAAGCTATCTTTCATTATTGTTATATAATCTTTTTGTTCTTATATAATTTATCCTATTTAATATCATATAACTTACAGTTATATTGTAAATATATAGTATTTTCAGCACGTATGGATAGAAATATACGCTTCTAGTACGATGGTATATGTATGGGAATAAATCATTTAACAGTCGTACCAACGAACTTTGAAGAAATGAAAAGTGAAGATGATGAAGAAGAAGATATTTAATTTATTTTTGTCGAAAAGACCATAGGTATAAAATAGTATGAAATTATAATATATACTATGGGAAGAAATAAACAGAAAAAGTCGTACAACAAATACTTAGATTGGAATAAATATAAACGCGTTATTAAGTTATCAAAAACACCAGATAAAGAGGAATATATTAAAGTTTCAAAGATTGTGGTATCCAGTGTAATACTGGTTGGTTTAATTGGATATCTTATTTTTGCATTAATGAATCTTATTCCGATGTAGTTTATAAAAGCATATCATCTGCGTATAAATGGCTACAGAACCCAGCGAATAGATAGAACGAGATAATTCCTGCAGATATCATACTATATTCATTTGATATTAATATAATATATGATTGCCATAGTATTAGACACACGATTGCACTTACGATAAATCCGAACGACATACTATGTGTAATACCTCTGTGTGGTGGACGAATTCTTTCAAACAGATATGTTACTAGTATACCTATCATTAATGAAAAGAGTCCTATGGTGATAGATATAATCTCAGATGGAACTTCAGAAATAAATCGTAGCATTATATCTTTAATTAGTATTTGTTGTGGTCCTAGAATAATTGAGACAAAAATAATTGTGGAACAAAGTAATAGGTATCTAAATAATCTATATGTTCGGGATGATGGGTGGTCTATATCTGGTAATATGCTACCGAATAATGATATTGGGAGAGCTAGTCCTATAAGACCGATAGATAAGTTTACTGGTATGTTTAAAATAATAATAGATATGGGTAGTATAATAATTGTTCCTATTATGTGCGAAAACCATCCGTATCGAATATGTCCTTTGAATCCACTCATTACAACGTAATTGTTTTTATTACTATGTAAGTATATTGCCAACTTTTTGTGTGAGGTTATATTTTTATCGTCTTATCATTCCGTCAGTATCTTTATTAGTAATAGTATTGATATATAATATGAGATATATGTCAAATAAATTTGATTCAACGAAAGATATCGGTATTAAAAATATCGTCAGTTCTGGAAAGTTACCTGTAGAGATTGATACAGATGCACTAGCAGAAGGTCTTGAAGGAATCGTATCGGACAAAAGTTATACATGGCAAGATGACGGCCCCCAACCCGGCTTATACTATGAAGTAGACGGTGACGACGGCCCCCAAGTCACATTTCATATGTCTGGTAGTTACATTATTCGTGCAGATGATAGAAAAGAACTTGAGGAAGCAAATACGCGTGTTCTAAATGAGATGAAAGAACTCGGTATTATTGAGGAAGATTACGATGAAGAAAATTTGAATTTCACTGTTCAGAATGTAGTTGCATTAGCTAAATTAAATTCTGATATTAGTTTAAGTGCGTTATCGATTGGTCTTGGAACGGATGCACAATATGAGCCTGAAGTATTCCCTGCACTAGATTATTCCAAGCCACGATATCCATGTTCCTTCCTTGTGTATGCGAATGGTAAAGTAATTATTGTTGGAGCAAAAAGTGAAGATGATGTTCGAGATTCGATGGATGAATTTTACGAAGAAATCCAAGAATGGATTGATTTAGATTAATCTTCTGTAGGATAATCTACTCGAATTGTAGAATGTATATGTTTCGCACTTTCTTCACCAATATTATCAACTTCTTTAAGTTCATCAACATCAGCATTAGCAATATCTTTAATATTACTAAAGTGATTCAATAGATTTTTAGCCCCGACAGGACCGATATCTTTGAAACTACTTACAATATATTCTTGTTGTTGTTTTACCGTTTTTGTTTTCTTTCTTCCGTGAGCATTTACTTTAGATTCTTTTTCAACTTGTTCTCTTTTAGCTAACTGTTTCAACATTTGTGCTGTATCTTCTTCATTTATAGTTTCAATCGAAGAAACACCATAGTCACTAACTAATGATGCTAGTGCTCCACGAACAGCATTTGGATGAACATTTTGTGTGTATAATTTTCCATGTTCCCCTTCAATTAAAAGAACAGAATTTTTATACTCATTAGACATATTTCCAATTTGTTCGAACATAGACCGTTCTCCGGTAAGTGTATCACAAAAGTCGTATACATCTTTTCGTTCAACAGCACAGTCTGGACCTACGATATAGTCTCCAACTTCTAAGTTATTTTCAATTACGATATCAACTTCTGGGTCCATATCTAATTCTTTAAGAACTTTAGATTGTTGTTCTCGTGAGTCTGCAATAATTTTAACTTTATCATTGCTATCTACGTCGAATGATATTGATTCTTTATTATCTTCATCGTCGTTTTCGAATGAATCTAATAATGTTGTTTTTTCTTTCTTTTGTTTCAATTCTTTATCGATTTCTTCTTTGAGGTTGTCGATTGATTTTAGGGATTTCAAATCAGATTCAAGATTTTCAATTATATTTTTTGACTTGTAATATGAACCCATATCTTTTGTTCCTGCTGCAACGAGGATTAACACTTTACCTGAGGCACTTCTTCCTGTTCTCCCTTGTCTTTGGATTTGTTCTATACCTCTTTGGGCAGGTTCATAAAATACAACCAAATCAACTTCGGAAATATCGAGACCTTCTTCACCAACTTGTGTAGATATCAATACTTCTGTTTCTCCGTCGCTAAATTTCTGTATTGCTTCTCTCTGGTCTGTTTGCGTCATGCCCGGACTATTTTCTTTGTTTGTTTGGCCAACTAGACGTGCGACATCGAACGTGTCTTCTAGGTAGTCTACAAGCGATTCTACGGTATCGCGTGATTTTGTAAAAACAAGTGCTTTACCGTTATTAATTTTAACGTCGCTGACTAATTCAGAACGTAATGCTGTAAACTTCGCATATGTTCCGTTATACTTTCTTGCTTTTCCAACAGCATTTTGCATTGTAGCATCTGCGATTAATCTTTGAACGGCTTTACTACTATCTTCGCTTCTTACTTCAGATTCTAACCGTTCATAATATTTCAAGAATGAATCAATACCCTGCGTTTCGAGTTGGCTAATAGCGGTATTTAATTTCATAGCTTCGGCCCATATACTCATAGCTTGATATGCGCTAGATTCTTGTTTTTGCATAGCTTTTTGAATTTTTCCACGGGCTTGACGCAATTTGTAGTTTGATAAGGTTTTGCTGCAAGAATCTACATAGTCATCTTCATACAATTTCACTAGGCGTGATTTGTATATATCTTGGAGCAAGTCACGTATTTCTAACACTTCATCACTTATTTCGATGAACCGCGTATCAATATGTGTGTCATGGATATAGGGTGAAACACGAGCATCATCTTCTGATAAGACTTCTATAGATGTAACATGAATATTCTCACAAATTTGTAGTATATCTTCACGAGAATCACCGGGAGATGCAGATAATCCTGTAATAAGAGGATTATTGGATTGTTCTATATATTTTTGAGCAATATAGACATATGAATAGTCTCCAGTAGCGCGGTGACATTCGTCAATTGTTAAATGCATAACATCATCTAATGATATCCGACCAGATATTAAGTCATTTTCAATAACTTGTGGAGTAGATATAACGACAGATGGAGAATCATTCCATAGCTTTTCTCGTTCATCTGGCTTAATATCTCCCGTAAACATAACAATATTTTCGTTATTAATATCAAGAAGGTTTTGATATGTTTCCATGTGTTGTTCGACAAGTGGTTTCGTTGGGGCTAGCATTAATGATGTACCTGAACCATTATCATTTAATCTATCTGCCATTACAAGAAGATTTACAATAGTTTTCCCAGTTCCTGTTGGTAAAACAACGAGAGTCGATTCTTTTAGTGCTTCCTCAGCTAAGTATGATTGGTATTCTCGTTTTTCAACGGTGTTATTTTTTATAAGATTATGTTGTATGTATTCTAGTTCATCCTGTTGACTCATTATATAGTACTATTATGCTCTATAGATAAAAACATTTTGTTTTATATCATATAACTAATGATAAAACGATATACATTATATTTCCAAGTGTCAATGCACTTATTAATCCTAATGTTATTGGAACGATAAATGGCACACCGGGAGTTACCCAAACCGTATCTCTCGCAAGTATATCTCGGATTCTTTGTTTGTCTTCTTCAGGGTTTGTACTTGCCCAATCTTCATTATCCTTCAAGAAAGCATCAAAGTCTAAATCATCTATATCATTTATATCTACATTTTGTGATACGGTTTTATTTTCACAGTACCATGTTTCATAATCTCTGAAGAAATCTGTACTCAATCCGGTTAATCCATTACGAATAAATTCAACGCCTTGTGATATTTTATTTGTAGATTTCGATTCATTTACAATTTGTGCGTGTATATTATCCAGTTCTGAAACACGGACTTGTCTAGCACAAAGGGAACGGAGAGGTTTAGATATCTTGAATGAACCACTTTTCATATTATGTCCAGAGTTTATTACGAAATAAGTTATGGAAAAAACCGTTGTATTTACAAATACCGTAAATCCAAATAAGTCCATAGCTGAATATGTAACTAATGTATTAATTATGTTATCAAATGAGTATATGTTAAATATTTCACCCATTTCGTAGAATTGTACAAAATCAAATATGGGGAGTGAACCAATTTCTGGATGCCATGGGAATAGAATAGCAATTAATAAAAATGCTTTATAATCTGCTCCGTAAAATATACGGAAATGATATATTATATATGATACTCCACCGACTGTTATCATACTAAATAATGCAGCTAAAGCAACACTAGCAGGAGTTGTTGATACATATGCGTCCCAACCTAAAAGAATAAGTGCAAGGAATGTAGGTATTGCCCATACTTTGTCATCTACTCTTCTATCTAGTATATCTGTATATGATGCATAAAGTAATACAGGAAGTATTACTAATACACGTAATAAATCTGTTGTAATTATATCTAACATATTATATAATTGAACTAACTAATTTGTAAAGTTAACGGCATTAAGGGAATGTTCATATATTACACTATATTCAATTGAACAATAGTTATTCTTTTAGGTCTATATAACAATACTTTATGTAATTCATGCTGAAAAAAACACAAAAATCAGCAACAAAAGCTGTCGCACCTGTGATTGGCTTTATGTTAATTTTAGCTATATTATTTTTAGCTGCTGCACAATATCAAGCAAATGTCGTTCCAGTTCAAGAAAGAAGTACAGAAGTAGACCACTTTACTACTATTACTGAGGATATGTCTGGATTACGAAGTAGTATAATACAGTCTGCATCTACTGGTCAGATACAAACACAAGAATTAGATTTAGGTGTTGAATATAACGTTCTTGGACTTTCACAACCTGCACGTTCAGGTCGTTTAGCCTATATAAATGAATCATCTAATATAGTTCTAAGGAATACGAGAAATAATCGAGAAGCAAGTAATTTTTGGCGGGGTGACGTAGAACGTGAATACGAGACGGGTTTCTTAGAATACAGCATCAATTATAATCGAATCACAAGTCATGCAGATATATATTTCGAACATGGTATGATGTATAGAGATGAGGCACGAGGAAGCGATACAAATGTCCGTTATGTTGAAGAATCAGAACAATCAATAATACAAGGTCGAAGTATTACTATATATACAATGCAGTCAAATATTGCTACGAGTCGTGTTGGGACAACTACTGTTGAAACACAACCAATTAGTGCACCAATGAATTCTGTATCTGTAACTAATGTTGAATCTGGCTCTCCGATTATTATTCAATTACCTACAAGATTAAGTGTGGATACATGGGAAGATGAGATATTATCTGAAGAAATAGCTGAAGATTATGATGACGCATTTGTTGAGAAAGTTCGTGAAGGTACGGAAGATGGCACAATAGAAATAGTATTATCTGAAGGTGAAACGTATAATCTGAGAATGGCTAGAATTGATTTAACTACACAAAGTCAGAGAACATCTACAGCATTTGAAGAAAAACAATATATAGCCGTTCAAACGCAATCTGCAAATGTTCGTGAAAATAGTTCGATTGGATTAGAGGCAGAAGTTCGAGATAGATTTAATAATGGTGTAATTGGTGCAGAAGTTACTGTTGAATCACAAGATACACAGCAACGATGTGTTGGTGATTTCACAGGAACATCTGGTTCAGATGGTGATACAAATTGTAATAATGTCGATGAATATAGACAACCGGGAATCGATATAAGTTCAGCAGATGGGAGCGTTAGGTATGAATATAATGCACCCGAAATTGGGGATGATAGAGATATCACATTTACATATAGAATGGATGATGATTAATTTGACGATTTAATTATATTTAATATATTTTTAAGATTTCTTTATATTGTTATACATAATAATAGTTATTCTATTAGGGTTTTAGACATATAATACATACAAAGAATGATTAGTTCGAATAAAACAAACAAAAAATTACTATATACATCAATACTTGTTATTGCTATCATATTAAGTTTAATAGCAATGTCAGGTGTAGGTGCCGCAGATAATATAAATAATTACGAGGAAGAAAGTCAATATATTACATCCGATTTTCTTTTATCTACAATAACGGATGGATATTTATATGACGAAGAAGATGCTCCAGAAAGAGATGGGGTTCGCGTAGTTGACTTTAGCCTTGCTGCAACAGATGTTCCAGCAAATTCTACAGTAGAATCTGAAATTATTATCGCCAACTATGGTGTAGAAACAGTAAATAATATACGTTTAGAGCCATATATTACAGATTCAGCTACAGGGGATGTCTTAGATTCATCAGAATATGAACTACAACCACGCCCTTACTATGAAGATATTAGTTTGAAACCGGGTGAACACAAAGTTTACAAATTTACATTTAATTTTGATAAAGAATCATCCAATGAATATGAGATTGGATTTATTAACACATCTGCACCAGAAAATAGACCGATGGCAACGGAGACAATAAATATAAATAACGAATATTCTGGTTCATCTGACACATTTATACTTAATAAAGAGAGATTAACAATAGATGACATAACTATAACAAGATATAAAGATGAAAATGTATTTAGGAGTTCTAGTCCGGGTGCAAGTTCATCATTACCTCCGGTAGAAAAAAATGACGACGGAACCATAACAGATTCTGATGTTGCTGTTGGTGCGGTTTCAGATTTCGGTAATATTAGGAGTAATTCTGATATATACGGTTCTATTACGAGTTCTAATGGGGAGATAGATGTCGGATTTAGTACAGAAAATGTCCCTAGCGCAAACCACTATGCTATTTCTTTAATTTATGATTTAGAAAATATAAACTCTGCAGAATTGAATCTTGTTACGGCTACAGGTGACGAGATAGATGAAAATTCATCATATTATATTAGTTCACCAGAAGATGGTAAAAAAGAAAGAGTATTTCAATTAACAGAAGATGAAATAGATTATATTGAAAGTCAAAGAGAAGTATACTTTACTTACGATAATGTTGATAATACACAGAACAATGTAGAAATTAAAATATATGAAATGAACGTTATTGCACTTAGCAAAGTATGGAATATACCAGAATCTGAATTATCTGCGGAGTTAAATTCAAGAATAAATGGTGAAGAAATAACAGCAGCTCAGATTGGAGATGATATAGAAATAACAGCAAATATAACGAATGATGGTTCTGTATCTGTTAATAAACAATTCCGTTTAACTGAATCACAATTATCTGATGGTTCAACCGCAGATATATCCGATAAAGTCATAATAAATCCGGGTGATACAAAAACAGTCAGATTTATATTCCCCGTATCAAAAAGTGGTGAACATGTATTTAATTTACTTGGAGAGACAATAACAGTATCTGTTGATGAAGCTGGTGAAGGGGTCCTAAGACAATCAATATCATCAAATAAAAATGTTATCGGTGTAGGTGGTGAAATTGAATTTAGTAGAGGTGATTTACCAACAGAAGATGAAGATAGAATAACTAAATTTGAATGGAGGTTGAAAAATGATGCAGATTATACAAATGTAAATGAAGATACTGTTACTAAACAGTATGATGAAGCCGGTTCATATTCTGTAACATTAAAAACTGAATATGAAGATAGTAATGGTGATACGAAAATTCATAGAACACAAACCGTTATTGATGTAATTGACGGGCCAGAACCAAATATAGGGGCAACACAATATCAGTTCACGGTAGATGACCAAGAAGTTAATGGTGAAGTGATAGGAAGTACAGTAACCGGACAAATGCGTGCGGGGACATGTTCCAATTATTGTGGTGGTGCATTTAGCTTTGATGGTATTGGTTTAGCAATATCAGAAGGTATTAATATGCTTGTTCTAGAAGCTGACCGAGATGGAAATCAATATAACCCAGTACATTATGGTACATACGATGTTAATAATGATGCATTTGCTACAACAAACACAGTTACGTCTGACGGTATGGATTCAATACGTAACTCTATGAGTAATGGTGGAACAAGTGGAGCTAGCCAAAATTTAATAGATGATATTAATAATTTAAAAGGTGAAAATAGATACTTCATGTTTGTTAGTGGAGGTAACCCATTACCAACGCAAAAATCTAGTGAAGTGTTTAGTACATTAGAAAGTTTAGGTGCTGACCTCAATGGAGGAAACACAAAAGAATTAGAACAGAATTCAATGTGGACATTTACAACGCAGACATTATCTAATGATGATGTAACCCCACTTCAAGAATCATATGTTCCAGATTCAAGTAATTTACCAGCAATATCTCATGATTATTCACTAGAGCCTGTACGTGTTACAGATATGAATAATGTGATACCAAATCGACCAGTACATTATGACTTAGAGCAAATGGATATTGTAGGTAGTTTATCTGAAACTACGGTTGTATGGACTATGTATGATGATTCAACAATAGATAATGAATTATATACCTCTGAGATATATACGACAGAAGATACAGAGCATACTGTTAGTGTATATGCAGAAGATTACCTAGGTCTTGAAGGTAGTGGTGATAGAACTGTACAAACAAACACAGTTAATCCTGTTGCTTCAATACCAGACATATCACCTGCCGTAGAAGAAAATAGTTTATTATATACGTTAGATAGTTATGATAGTGATTCAACAATTAAAGAATATACGTGGAAACTTCCAAAGCTTGATGAAGAAGGTTCCGTTATAGATGGTGAAAATGTAATCTATAATGAAAGAAATCCAGAACACTTCTGGAATTACGCTGGGCAATATAATGTTGAATTAACTGTTGAAGATAGATACGGTAATACAAATACGACAACGAAATCAATGCAAATCCTTGGTTCACCACCAAAAGCAAATGCAGATATAACACGCGTAACATCTAACTTCAGAGTTAATGATAGATTTGATATTACAAACGTAGTACCAAATCGCCCTATATTGTACTACCCACTAGACTTCTCTGACGGCATAACACAAGAATATGCACGTTCCCTTGATGGGACTATTGATGGTTCATTAAGTCAAGTCTCTGGGGCATCTGAAGATACGCAAGCACTTCGTTTTGACGGTTCATCTTCTATTCGTGTTCCAAATAATGCTAATAATAAAATTTCAGAACAAGTAGCAATATCAGCATGGGTAAAAACGAGAGAAGACGGAACGATATATAGCGCAATTGATGGGACAAATGATAATTCAATAACGCTTAGAACTTCAGAATCAAACCCTGATTTTGAAGTAGTTTCAAATGGAGAACCTATTGGATTAAACTTCAATACAAATATTAAAAACGGTGAATGGAATCATATAGTTGCATCATATGATATTGTAGAAGGACTTAAACTATATGTAAATGGAGAATTAGATAATTCAAATTCGCGTGATGTAGGTACATTAAATATAGATTCAAAACCTACAAAAATAGGTGCAGATGCTAGAGGTAATGCTGGAGCCGGGAATTTCATCGGAGATATTTCAAATATCCAGATGTACGATATGAGACTTAATGAAGAAGACGCCGTAGATATATATAATAATAATGGAAACACACTCGTAGATGTAAGTAATCAAGGTGTATTCTATGAATTTGGTGAACCATATCATGATACTTCAAAATCTACATCTAAATCTTCAGGTCTAGGAACCGTCGATAATCTTGAAGACCACTACAATATTATTTCTTCGTCAAATGTTGACAATGAAGATTCTGAACAATATCTTGAAATAGAGAATGTAGATTATAGTCAGTATAATACGATATATATGACTTATGATGCAGAATTCTACAGAGAAATAACGCAGGGAGCAGATATTACAGGTATAATATCAATAGAATCAGAAGGACAAAAATCAGAGCGGATTGTATATAATGATATGAATGTGCGAGATAATGGCGTTATGTCATTTGATGTAAGTAATATAGATACCACAGAATCATTGTACGTAAGTGCAAAATCATTTGGTTCAAATCGAGGATATACTAATTTAGAAGTTTACGAAATATGGGGTAATACAGGTAGTCAAACAAACTATCCATCACGGACAGAATTTTATGATTCTGTCTATCCTGATATTAGTTCAAACACAGATATACATGAAACAAGAAATGGTGTTCGTATATCACAAAGAGATATCACAGCACAAAAAGAACTTGGTAATATTGGTGAACCCGGAATTCAACATAATATAATCCCTGTAGGTAATGCAAATTCTGTAAATGTACAGCATAATATTAGAACACAATCAGCTAATATATATGGAGATAGTAGTGGAAGTTATACATTAGGGTCAGGCGCAGTAAATCCTATATCTATATTCTGTGAATCATCTTCATTACTTAGAACACCGTGTTCTAATACAGGAAACAGCCCGGATGAATTAACACTTGATAGTTCATCATATAGTCATGTAGGTTTAGAAACTGGTTTACTAGATGGAGATACAATAATAGAATCATTCGGTGTGAATTCTGAAACATCTAGCACAATGTACCCGACAGTTCACTTTGATGGTAGTACTTCATCTGGTTCTGGTGCAGGAATATATATAAAAGAATACGAATGGGATTTATCTACAGATACTTCATTTAGAGCCGATTATGTCGGTGAAACATTCACGCATAAATTTAATGAAATAGGAACACACTCTGTAGCTCTTCGAACAACAGATACATTCGGTGAAACAAGTACAGAAGTATTTAACTTTGAAGTATCGAATCTTGAACCTACAATTCGAGCACAATTTACCACGGAAACAGACTTAGGTTCTGAAGCAACATTCACAGCAGGTGCTGAATCACCCGGCGAAGGTGAGATACAACAGATAATATGGGATATGGGTGATGGTAATTACTTACAAGGTGAAGATATATCTTATGAATATTCTACTGGGGGCGAATATGATGTCACCGTAATTGCAATTGATGATGCTGGACTTACAACATCTGAAACCCGAACAATTCGTGTTGCTGGTTCTGACCCTGATTTAGAAGGAATTACAACATCGGCTCGTGCACATGTTATGGATACGGTACTATTCGACACATCAGGGAATGGATTTGATTCACTTAACAATGAAGACCATCCGCGAGGTGTACAAAGTAGAATTGATTTAACCGCTGCTGAAGACCCTAATGGTGGTGAATTAACATTCAATTGGAATTTCCTATCACGGTCCTTATTTAACGTTGATAACCCACACTTAATCATAGCTGATATCGGCACATCGACATTTGGTGTAACTGCACAAAATAGTGAACGGAGAACAAAATCTAAAGAAATAACTATTGAAACATATAATAACGGACCTTCACTAGAATTAGATGTTGATACGCCAATTGATGAGGTTGAAGATGAAAATCTAGATGGTATAACATTTGTTTCAGAACCTGTTGATGTTACAGTAAATGCAAATCACCCGCATGAAAGAATCGGCGGTGAAATAACGGTTGATATGGGTGATGGAACTACAAAAACACATACGGTACCAGATGATGCAGATTCAAGTTATACATATACGTTTGAGCATCAATATGATATAAATCCAGATGAATATTCACGACAAGATTTCCCGGCTGAATTTGTCACGCAAGCTCAAATAGAAGATGATTTCGGAGCGACTGCGGAAGATAGCAAAAATATTGAGGTCCAACATAGAGGTGTTGAAATCACAGACTTTGCATCTTATAATCAGGATAATGTTCAAACTACAGACTTAGAAGCTGGAGAACCTATTGATTATGAAGTAACAGCAAATGCACCAGATGTACCTGATGGTGATTTATCATACAGATTTGAATTTAGTGATGGAGAAACAAGTGGATGGCAGAGTTCAAATACATATCAACACCAGTGGACCATTGTAGGACAACAAACTGTTGAGGTTCAGGTTCGTGAACCTAATTATGGATTTGCAGATGTAGATTCATTACAAGTAGAACTTAGAGTACGTGAATCATGTAGAAGAATACAAATAAATAATGAAGACCCAGAATCGGGTCTATATTATGTTGTACCAGAAGGTTTCGACGCTCCCGTTGAAGTCTTATGTGATATGAAATATGATGGTGGTGGTTGGACACTTGTTCTTGCTGCAAATTCAAGAGATAATGGTTATGGTTACAAAGATGGAGATGGAAACTGGAATACAGAAGAGCAATATGCAACAGCAAATGCTGAATTCGGAACATTAAATCAACAATCAAACGGAGATGCTTGGAAATTATCTGATGACATGATTGACCAAATACAATTCGATGGAGAAGGTGTAATTAGAGCAACAACATTAGAATATAATTCCCGAAGATTTTTCGAATCTGCTACCTATGAACACGGTACTAATGTGGTAAATAGAGGTGATAAAGTAACTACATCTTATAAATCACCGAACTTCAATAACGTTATGGATTCTCATAATCCAAACTATGGTTGGTCATTACAAGGTATATCAGATTCACACTACCCAAAGACAGGACAAGGTTATTCAACAGTACACTGTCATAATCCTTGTTTCGTAGATAGTGATACGGCTATATGGGTGAAATAAATTATACTAAACTCGATTTCAAAAAACTATTAGTAATATAATTATAAATATATAATAATGGTAAAAGATAATATAAAAATTGCTGGTTTAGTTGGAATTATTATAATTAGTATATTTATAGGATACCAAGTATTATTTGGATTTAATTTGTTAGGTAGTGGAGAATTTAATCTAAATAAAGATAAATTTGAATTTGAATCGACAGAAATAGAATTAGGTACAACGGAACTTCACTTAAATAAAACAATTGTCCATACAGGCCGCGTAGATGGTCAATTAATAAAATCTAACGCTTTGAAACATACTAATTTAACAGATTCACAAATAAGTAATTATACATGGGAAACAGATGGTGAAAGCTATAATTCAAAGGAATTAATTCACTTTTATGAGAATTCGGGAACTCATGAAGTTACTTTAACACTAGAGAAAAATAATGGAGATACGTTATCTGACACTATAGAAATTAAATCTCAGGGTATAAAAATAAAAAAGACAGGTACAAGGCAATATGAATTTGAACCCCCTACGTCAATGGAATATGATAATGTAACTTATGTATGGGATATGGGAAGAAATCAAATTAAAAAAGGTAAAATATTACGACATAAATTTAATAGAAATGAAATACGAGAAATAACATTATATGTTAAATCAGATGATATGGATAATGATATTATTAAAACAACAAGTTTATCTATATAAAAACATGTCTGTTCAATTAAATATATAGTGTAGTATGCCCTTATTACTACGTGATGATTCAAAAACAAACACAAAAAGGTGTATCCCCAGTTATAGGTGTCATTCTTATGGTCGCCATAACAGTAATAATCGCAGCAGTTGTCGCTAACTTCGTATTGGACCTTGGTGGAAACCTAAGTGAAGATGCAGACGCTACAGTAACATTTAATCAAGATGCTAACTATGCAGATTCAACATATGATGTAACCATAACAACGACAGCATTTGATAATGCTGATTATACGTATGTACAAGTTGCTGGTGGATTAGATACTGGTGATTCCGCATCATACAATCAACAAACAAATAACAAAACATTCCTTGATGCCAACGTTGCTCCAGAACATACCGAGGTCGCTATGATAAATAGTGGTGATAGAATTATTATCGAAGAGGTCGGTTCCACAAATGGAGAGATTGACGTTCAGGTATTCGGTGTACTAGAAGGTAGTGAGAATCAGATTGCTGGATATTCCCTCAGTGATGACCAGAGATTCTTTACCTAAATAAATTATTTATTTTTTTATACGTGCGTATTAATACTTTTAGGATTATAATTACATTATAGTATATATGTTACATAAAAAATATGATAAAGCTGTTTCACCAATTGTCGGTGTTATTTTAATGGTTGTTCTTGCAATATTACTATCCGGACTTATATCACAGTTCAGTCTTGAGTTAGGTAATATACTTCAACAACCGGTTACAGCAGGCGTAAATATCCAAGAATCATACAATGTTCAAGAAGATACGTATGACGTACGTATTGTTTGGTCTAGTGGTGGTACTGTAGAATCTATTTATGCAATAGAACCAGATGGGAGTCAAACAGCATCAATAGGTGGTGTAGGTAAAAGTATAACTATTGATGGAGTTAGCCCCGGTGAACGTATTAGTATTATTGGTGCACACAGTAATGGACATATTGGTGTAATTCAAGAATACAGTGTTGGGTAAATTTTTATACCAAATTACGTATTATATACATACTTAAAAAATCATATTATCTTATCGGTCCATAGTAAGCCTTTTACAATTATAAGTACATTGATATTACAATAATGTCTGATAATAAACATAATATTAATATGAAGGATTTAGAATTTGATTCTGAATTAGCTTCATGGAGACTATTTTCTACAGAAAATGGTGAATGGGTATTACGTGCACAAGAACATGATGATATATTTCTCACCGAAGAAGAAAAACTAATTAAATCTAAAGGTGATATAGTCCCTACAAGCGCAATATTTTCATCTATTCTTCGCGCACAAAATGTGTCTATTTCATTTAGTGAATCAAATGATGGAAATATAAATGAAGTAATAAATGAATTCAATAATTCATCTGAATCAAATATACTTGAAGACGATGCAGATGATATAAATAATGAACCTGAAGACGATGCAGATGATATAAATAATGAACCTGAAGACGATGCAGATGATATAAATAATGAACCTGAAGACGATGCAGATGATACAGATGGATTTATAAGCTCAATTATGGGTTTATTTAGTAATAATAAATCTTCAGATGAATCAGAAAATTATGAAATTGTTGGAATGAAAGATACCGTAAATAAAAATTCTTTATTATCAGACAAAGAAGAATCTATCGAAAATGAGGAAGAAGAAGAATCTATCGAAAATGAGGAAGAAGAAGAATCTATCGAAAATGAGGAAGGTATAATAAGTTCTATCAGAGGATTATTTAATAAGAAAGAAGAAGAAAAGGATTCTGATAATTATAAAATTGTTGGAATGAAAGATACTGTAAATAAAAATAATACGATATTATCTGATGAACAAGAAAAAGAATTTAGCGGTGTTGAAGACCAAGAAGTTAAAAGTAATACTGTAGAGAGTGAGGAATCAAGTACATCAAAATCAGGTGATGAATATTCGGATGAGAAAAAATTAGAATCGGTAGAAGATGAAGAAAGTATAATAAGTTCTATCAGAGGTATGTTTAATAAAAAAGAGGACATAAACGATTCAGATGACCTTGAAATCGGTATGACCGATACTGTAGAAGAAAATTCTATATTATCAGACGAACCACAAAATGAATCAATTGAAAATGAGAATAATGATGTTGAAGAAAATATACTATCTGAAGATACGGACACGGACACAGAACCCCATGAATCAGCTTCAATTGAGGATAGTACGGATAGTATTGGAGATGATAAACATTTGCGTGAAGATGAATTAGAATCCGATGAAGAAGAAAATAACGGATTATTTAGTGGGCTTAAGAGAAAATTCAAAACGGATGTAGATGATACAGAAGATGAATTTGATGTAGATGATACAGAAGATGAATTTGATGTAGATGATACAGAAGATGAATTTGATGTAGATGATACAGAAGATGAATTTGATGTAGATGATACAGAAGATGAATTTGATGTAGATGATACAGAAG
>Ga0208138_100384_pt1 | contig 20489 bp, 17 predicted proteins | sample AntRauMetaRauer3_FD_184786 | JGI IMG/M metagenome (GOLD analysis project Ga0208138, IMG submission 184786) | Saline lake microbial communities from Rauer Lake, Antarctica, in enrichment culture - Antartic Rauer Lake 3 Metagenome Rauer3 (SPAdes)... ...
CGACACTGCTGACTGCCAGCAGCACACTCACAACCAACAACACGTTCAGCGCGCCATCCAGACGCGTCTCGGGTTCGAACAGCTCACTCCGCCCAGAGTCGATCCACTCCCGGTAGGGTACCGAAAACTGCTCATCGACCGGGAGTGCCCACCGTCGACGGGCCGCAACTCCAGTTGCAGCAAGCGTGAACCCCACGACAGTAACCATAATCGGTACGAGACGAATCCCCCAGGGCGTGAAGTTTAGCCCCAGTCCCAACAGCGGAACAATCGCAATGCTCGTTCCGAACGCCAGCGCCACGCGTTCGATCCCATCGATTCCAGACCGATCATCGCCACCAATACTGAAGCTACTCTCTGCATCACCGTCTCCATCGCTGTCCTCACCCGACGTCGACTCGTCGGCTGTCTCGGCGTCGACCGGCGACTCACCACCCTCGGGGAAGAGCGCCGCAATGAACGCATACCCCGGTAAAAAGAGGACAAACGGCAGTCCAAACAGAATACGAAGCGGCGTGTCACGGACGCCAGGCAGAAAGACCGCCCCGACAGTACACAATGTCAGCACCACAACCGCAGCGAGATCCGCGGGAAGCAGCCGCAACTGTTGCGGCAACAGTAGTCGGAGATCCCCGCGTGAAATCATATATACCCTACTCCGTCGAGCCCTGAAAAACAAGTCGGTATTCGTGACTCTTCGGCGTCACTGCTCAGTTGTCGCTGTTGACAACTTGGTTCGCAGTCGAGACCGCACGACTGGCGGCGGCCACGCTCTCATCACTGTCAGGCGCGAATGTCACCTGCTCGAATGCCTCGACGAGCGTTTCCAGCTCGGAGAGATGATCGACGCCCGCTGCCACACAGGCTTGGTACCACTCCCAATGGGTCGCCGTCTCGCTGACCGCAACCTGGGGCGCTAGCTGCCGACGAACAGTCGCATAGGCCAGCAGGGCTGCGGTTTCAGCTGTGCCATCCTCCAGCTGGTCGGCTGCGACAGTGAGCAGTTCCTGTCTCTGTGCCGCATCAATCCCCGCCGAGTTTGTGGGTTCGGCTGTGGTCGGCTGAGGCTCCGTCGAGCGTCCCCGAACCAACCAGCCAGCAGTTACGAGCAGCCCCAAGCCACCGACGATAGAGAGCCCGATCCCAAGTGGCCCATATGTCCGGCCAATAGTCTGTAATACGGTCTGCGGCGGCTCAACTGTGGTCGAGCCCGCGGCGGGCAACAGGCTCGACCCTTGTTGATCGAACTCAGCGGCAACGACAATCGGTTCACTGAGATCTGTCTCTGCCGGGACTGCGAACTGCTCGATAAACTGCCCGTTGGTATCAGTTTCGACCACACCGACAGCTGTCTCATCGATCCGCACTGTCACCGGTGTCCCCGTGACGGCTCGTCCACCGTCACTCTCGACGCTCCCACGCACCTGAATGGGCGGCTTCTCGGAGGCCCCCTGGACCACCGTCGCGTTGACCGAGACGACGGTTTCAGTTGGCTCGACAGTGACATCGATCTGACTGTCTGCGGCTTCGACTGCGAGTGGTCCTGGCTGGAGCGCCACACTGATCGTCGACGTGCCAGCCGAGACGGTCGCTGGGAGATCGCCACTAAATTCGAACTGCCCAGTGGTCGTCGTTTCGGTAGTTTCGATCCGGGTTCCGTCGACGCGGAGCACGACCGGGACCGCTGGTACCGCCTCGGTAGTCTCGGTGGCAGTCACTGTTCCGGTTACGTTGAGTGACTCATCGTAACTCACGCGACTACTCGCAGACTGAACTGTTATCGTTGTCTCGGTCGTCTCAACCGACACCGATAGATTCGTTTCGGCGCCGAGATACGCCGAACTCCGGTCGGGGAGGTACCGAACTTGGAGCTGGTCGACAGTGTTCCAGACTCCATCGGGCGCTGCAGTCAGCTCAAAGGTGCCATCGTCCGCGAGGTCGACAGTGTAGCGCTGGTTTTGGATAGCTATTCGTGCCTGTTGGCTCTCAACTGGGTTGCCAGCGGCGGTCTGCAGTTGACCAGTAATCCGAAGCTGATCAGTAAACGAGACACTCGATTGGGTGGCCGTTACTGAGAGGGTTGTTTCGGTGAGTACGGTCTCAGTAATACTGTCTCTTGTTTCATTGGCCGCTATCCGTTGCGTTTGGATACTGTCGACTTGTTGGGAATAGTTCTGCCCAGTCTCCTGCGAGATAGTTTGATACGTATTTGAGAGGCGACGACCATCTCTCGAAACGTTGTTTGCCGCAGCCGTGAGATTGCGCGCGAGTTCGCGCACCCGTTCATCATTGTCGTCTCGACGTGCCTGTTCATACTCCGCCTGCATCGTTTCGTAGCTTTCGACCGCCTCGATGTACTCCTGTTGATTGGCCTGCGCTGCAGCATAGAGCTCGGCCTGCTCACTGGCATCGAGTTCGGCTGCGAGTTCACGGTACCGACTGAGGTTCTGGCCGTAGGAGTCACCGAGCAACGCCTGTGCCTGCTCGTAGTCGTCTTGGTTGAGGTTCTCGATTGACGCCGACAGCTGGCCGTCCAAAGAGCCACGGAGCAGTGTCTCCAGCTGTCTGAGATCTCCCTCGACACTGATTTCAGCGGGATTCTGGTGTGGTGGGAGCTCACTCCTGTCGCTGTCTGTGGCGTTAGTGGCATCCTGTTGGGCTGCCACACTCAGTGCTGGGCCAGCCATGCCAACCAGCAGGAGCACCGACAGAACGACACCGATGACGAGTCCACGATGTCGCTGGGCAAGTCGACTGTCCATTCGACGTTCGACAGCCTCTACTGACCGAGCATATATAGGCTCTCCTCTCTCGGCTGACTGTTCACCACCGTTTCATTTCACGGGTGACGATATGTAAGGGGAAAGTTCAATGGAGCCCCGTTGTATCTCAGGGTATGCAGCCGACACGCCGGACGTGGACTGCCGCAGCCATTGGAGCGGTGTTGGCAGTCGTTGGGCCAGTCGTGGCCTCGCCACTGCCAGTGGTCGGTGCAGCCGTTGTCTTTGGCTGGATACTCGCCCGTCAGCTTGTAGCCGTTTGGGGGTTTCAGGCAACTGTTGAGGCCACAACGCTTACTGTCGAGCCATCGGTCTCTCGTCTCCAGGTCGGAACTGACGTTCCAGTCACACTCACCGTTGAGCGGCCTCCGACTGCCGCCGACACGGTACTGACTGTCCTATTGTCGCTACCACCCGCCGCCACCCCACGCCCTGAACGCGACCGAGAGGTCTCGCTCGCGGTCGGCGAGACACGCGAGACAACAACAGTTCTGCTTTCGATTCCGACGGCGGGCCGGATGACAATCAAGGAGCCAACATGGGAAATCTGCGATACACACGCGATGTTTACCGAGTCATTCGACCGGGGGCCAACACCGACAGTGACAGTCGAGGCCCAGACGATCCAAGATCTCCATGTCGGCCGTGGTGGGTCGGAGCTGTCGGCGTTCGGCCAGCATCCGACCGAGGGCACCGGAGATGGGGTCACACCTGCCGAACTCAGGCAGTATCTCGATGGCGACCCTGCAGACAGAATCGACTGGAAGGCAACCGCCCGACTCTCCAAAACCTACGTTAGAGAGTTCGAGGCCGAAAGCGACCGCGAAATCACGCTCATTGTCGACCACCGCTCACAGATGGCGGCTGGTTCAATAGCAGAGACACAACTCGACTTCGCACGCGAGGTTGCTCTCGGGATCGTCAGCAACGCCGAGTCAGTGGGTGATCCGCTCGGGCTGATTACGGTCGGCGACGATGGCCTGACGACCACACTCGCCGCAACCCGGCAGCAGATTGGGTATGCCCGCATCAGAGAACAGCTGTTGGCGCTCGAACCAACGCCAGCCGGTCGGCCCTCGTCGTCTGTCGATCTCCAGCATCCAGGAGTCACCCAGCGACTCGCCCAGCAGCTCGCCGGTGACACTACGGCCTTCGGACAAACGCTCCGGGCGTTCACCGAGACTGCAACCGGGTACGTCGAGCGGATCGAAACCGATCCCCTCTACGGCGCGGTCGACTACCTGCAGGCGACGACGAACGCCACCCAGTTGACGATTATCCTCACCACCGACAGGGAGAGATCACAGCTGCGAGAAACAGTTCGGGCAGCCGCCAGTGACGGGAATGCGGTCCTAGTATTTCTGACCCCGCAGGTATTGTTCGAGGCGGGCGAACTCGCGGATCTTGAGACCGCATACGGTCGCTACCGCGAGTTCGAGGCGTTCCGGACAGAACTCGAACGACTCGGCCCTGTGATCGCCTACGAGGTTGGGCCGGGCGACCGGCTTGCAACACTGCTGTCGTCGGGACGTTCAGAGACTGCTAGCCGAGCCGCGCCGGGAGGGGCCAATGAGTGAGACACATACAACAGATCGAACACACCCAGATGCTGAGAACCCAACAGACAGCCAAGACGGCACACAGACAGAGACGGGAACTCCTGCCGACACATCTCGAACGGTGAGCATCGGTGATCGACAGATCGAGCTAGCAATCTTACTCCGGGCAGTCGGCCTCGGTTGGCTCATGGTAGTTGGCTGGCTATTCGACGGTGTTGTCGGTGGAGCTGTCGGTGTTGCCATCGCCGGTGTCGCGGTCGTCGCCCGGCCAGTCGTCGTAGTCGGCCTCGCCCACGCTGGCCTCCTAATGTGGATTCCGGAGCTCACGACCGCCTCTTCGCTGGCTGCAATCGGCCTGTTTGAACTCGGTGTCATCGCAGTCGTCCTCAGCGAACCCCCGATCGAGATCCCGACAGCGCTACTGACTACCGGATTCACGGTCGTGTTTATAACAAGTACGCTCGTGGTCTGGGTCCAGAACGGACAGGTAGCTGCGATAGGCTTGCTGCTCGCTGTCGTGGCGTTAGTGGGGTACGGAATCCATCGATACGAGCGCGGCTCGCTTGGGCTGGTCGCCACAGAGACCGATAATAACGGAGCACCCGAATGAGTAGCTCAGATACCCACCCAGACAGCGATCAGCATAGTACCCAGACAGACCCCGATTCCCAGCCATCCGAGCAACCACGGGAAGAACTGACCGCACAGATCGACCTGCTTGCGGCCGAAAACAGACAGCTACGAGAGCGGCTCGCAGCGGTCCACCGGAGTCAGTACCATGAGACAGCCCTCGCCCTCTGTGGGGTTGGCCTGCTGTGTGGCCTGCTCGCCGTTCTCGTTCCGACGGCCTCGACAGTGCTGTTCGCGTTGGCCGGAACCGGAGTGTTCGGCGGCGTACTGACCTACTTCCTGACACCCGAACGGTTCATCTCGGCCGATGTGGGTCAACACGTGTATTCGGCCACTGCAGCCAGCTACGAGCGACTCTGTGGTGATCTTGGCCTCTCGGAGCGTCGCGTCTACCTCGCGACCGACGAGACCACCGAAGCCGATGGGACCGAAAGCTGGCTGTTCGTTCCCCAGACCGCGGAGACAGCGATTCCGGAGCCGACTGCGTTCGACTCGGCGTTCGTCGTCGAAAAGGGGCAGCGTGGCCTCTCGCTGCGACCGACTGGCAGTGAGCTGTTTACGGCCTTCGAAAACTCACTCACCGAACCACTCGGGACGACCGCAGCTGACCTTTGCGACCAGCTGTCAGATGCGCTCGTCGAGGATTTCGAACTCGCCCAGACAATAGAGTATGATACTGATCGGGCTAACGGTCGGCTCTCGGTGCAAATATCAGACGCACTGTACGGTGACGGTGGTCAGTTCGACCATCCAGTCGTCTCGCTGCTGGCGGTCGGGCTGGCAGCTGGTCTCTCACAACCAGTCGAGGCAACTGTCACTGGAACGAGACCGCTTTCTGTTACGTTTCGCTGGGAGCCAGCCGACGACGAGCCACGGTCCGACTAGCTGTCAGCCGACGGCTCGAAGGAGGTTTGGCTCCCGGGTGTGGGGACCGAGTCGACGATATCTTTGACGATGTCGGCTGTCGAGCGGTCGTTGAGTCGTGCGTCGGTGTTTCGGACCAGCCGGTGGATCAACACTGGTTCGGCGAGTGTCTTGATGTCGTCGGGCAGCACGTACTCACGCCCGTGAACCGCTGCTCGGGCCTTGCCTGCGTTCAGGAAGGTGAGTGTTGCTCGAGGGGAGCCACCGTGGTTGAGTCCGGCGTCGGACCGGGTTGCGTGAACGATATCAAGGATGTATTCACGGACTGGCTCGGAAATATGGATCTCGGAGAGTTGCTCCCTGGCTGCGAGAAGCGTCTCGCGGTCGACGACCGAGTCGATACGCTCTGGACCGAGGTCAGGCGTCGAATCGAACCGGTCGAACAGTGTTGACTCATCGTCTCGGTTCGGCAGGCCAACCTGATATTTGAGTGCAAACCGATCACGCTGGGCCTCTGCCAGCTCGAAGGTCCCATCCATCTCGATGGGATTCTGTGTCGCAATCACGAGAAATGGATCGGGAAGCGAGAGGGTCTCACTCCCGATGGTAACCTGCTGTTCCTGCATTGCCTCAAGTAGGGCTGACTGTGTTTTTGGCGTCGACCGATTGATTTCGTCGGCCACAATGACGTTCCCGAAGATCGGCCCCTTCCGTAGCTCGAACTCGCCGGTCGACTCACGGTAGATGTTGGTGCCAGTAATGTCGGCAGGCAACACGTCCGGCGTCATCTGGATTCGAGAGTACTCTAGGCCGATTGCCCGGCTGAAAGCGTTGGCAATCGTCGTTTTAGCAACGCCTGGCACCCCCTCAAGAAGTACGTGGCCGCGGGTGAGTAGGGCGATTGTTAGCCCCTCAATAATCTCCTCGTTGCCGACTAACACCTCACCAATTGCGGAGTCAACCGCCGTATACACCGACGCCGGATCATCCGACTGGATTCCCCGAAAATTCGAATTACTCATTATCTGAACTATCTGTATGTTGTGATAAAACTCCTGTTATTACACGGTCGAGACGGTCGTCGTCCCACTCCGGATGGCGGTCTCGAAGCTGGGCTTTGAGTGCCTCCGGATCAGCGTTCGGTGAGTCGACCGTGACGGCTGCTGACCGGGTGCCGATCGGTATCCTCAACCGAACGCTGTCTATCCACTGCTGGGACCGCAGGCTCTCTCGGCGGCCGATGATGGCGATCAGCCCGACTAGTACCGCGATCAGACCGGCAGCCAGCGGTGGTGAGGACTGTAACCCAAGTATCGCAGTAACCACTGGCGGGAGCCCAGCCGAATGGCTCTGATCGAACACAGAGCGGGTTCGCTGGTCGAGGAGCGTTGTCGCAAACCGTCTATTGTCGGACTCATCGATCATCGAATTGATGAACAGGCTTGGATCGCCAATGACGATGACCTGTCCCTCGCCAACTGGTTCGACAGTCGCCACCGGATACTGCTGAAGATTGCTACTCTGGACGGAGGTCATAGTATCGTTTACTGCTAGATAGGACAGTTCCGAGCTGTTGGCAAGCGGCGTCGCCGCCCCCGGTTCGACCGCCGTCCCGTAGTTCAGCGTGAGCGTCTCGACACCGTCAACAAGCTGGTGGCTACTGATATCAGTCACTGTTGGCAACGATGGCGACCGGAAGTTGTTCGCTTCGTCACGGAGAATCCGCCCATCAAACCGTGCGGTTGCACCGACCTCCGCTAAGAGAGCGTTTCCAGCGGAGCCGTAGTTGTCCGCGACGACCAGTGTGCCGCCGCCCTCGACAAACTCTCGGACAGTTTCTCCGTCAGCTGTGGCATACTCGCGGTCGGGTGCGAACACGAACGCAGTCGTGGCCGCTGGATCGAGGCGTTTGTACTGGTCGACATCGGTTGCGACAGTGAGTTCACCACGACTTTCGGCCAACTCTCGGAACTCCCCGGTGCCGTCCCAGTTGGCGTTGTATGGGCTGAATCCGACTGCCGAGGTCGTTGCAACGACAAGTAGGCTGAGGCCGAGCGCACAGACGAGACCCATTAGTAGGAGTCGTGGCGTCGACCACCCAAACGGTCGCCAGCCGAGTTCCCGACGTGAACCCATTAGAGCACCCCTGGTGGGAGAATGTCGAGAATCCGTCGGATGACGATCACGCCGAAGCCAACCAGTCCGAGGCCAATAATTACCCAGAGCCGCTTTCTCCATGCTGGTGTGATCCGAAACGGAGCGGTCAGTTCAACAACAATCAGCAGACCGATGAGTGAGATAACAAAAAACAGTTCGACTGTCAGCGACCCCAACAGGCTCAATAGGAGGATAACGCCGAGCATCCATGCCAGTTGAGCGTGGACGAACTGGAGTCGTCGCGTCGTCTGCATTGTAGGATTCTGTGAAACGAGGCCTTATATCAATTAAGGTGTTGAAGCCCTCTCCTCAAGAAGCGAACGGCGTCAACCGTGAGCGAGTAGGGTGGGGAGGAAGTCACTAACGTGTCGGCTTCCAGCATGGACCGCAGCTACTGATACCGGCGAGCCGCAATAAGTGCACTACTCAGAAGCGCAACAACCGCCACACTGGGCGACAGAGGTGTGTTGTCGGCTGTCTGTCCGTCTGAACCTGTGTCATCGGTGGGTGAGTTATCCTCCATCGAGTCGTTATTTGGTTGAATAACCGAGTCGGAGCCCTCGTCAGTTAAGGAGTCGTTGCCATTGCCATCTACAGTACTGCTGTCAACAGGGTCGGTCTCGTTGCCTTCGACTGTACTATTGTCCGTGGATTCAGTGGTGCTTCCGTCTGTGGTTGTGTCATCGGTTCCTTCACCACCAGGCAGTTGGTCACTACTTCCATCGTCAGTCGACTCCGTATTGTCGTCGAAGCTTGCTTGATCGAGTCCAAGAATTTCGCTTTCGCTGTCACTGTTATACAACGTTTCATCACCGATGGCAGAGACATACACCTCGTATGAGGAGTCGAACTCCGAAACCGACACTGTAGTTTGATACTGATCTCCCGACTGCTGAGTCAGTGTTACCCGTTTTTGAGTGTCGGCATTCCAAAGCACTGCCTCAACTGCGTGTGGCTGTCCACTGCTAGCCGTTGGTGTCACAGCCGTACTAACTGTGAGTTCTTCCGTTGTCTCATCTTCTGTAAGGTCGGTACTGATGTCGTATCCAGAGACAACGACTGGTACAGCCCGCTGGAAGATGGTATCGGACAGCAAGAGCACATAGGTTCCGGGATCAAGCCGGTTGTCGGCTATATCAAACGAAACGGTTCTGTTTGGCCCATCCCGTCTGATGTCGATGATTCGCCCTGGATCAGTTGCACTCCGAAGTTCCACTGCGTGTGAGTCGGTTGGGCCACTTGTTGCAGCACGGATTTCTCCATTGTTTTCGAAGACGCCAATGTGGTCTATCGTCAGCTCAGTACCCTCGAACGTTATATTCCGTTCTGGTGTGTCGATTGCGTTCTCTGCCTGCAGCTTGTAACCACTATTGCTACCAGCAACACCAACTGTGAATAGACAGACACAGCTGATGAGAATGACCAACTGCCACCATCGGCGTCCAGACATTATTTGATTACTCACACTCTCAATACAAATAATACAGGATTTGGTACGATAGAACGCTTAAACAAATATGTTGGAGGCACTGTCTAGTTAAGCCAGTTTGAGAAGTGAGCAGTTCGTGGTTTGAGTTGTCTATGCTGTCGCCAGAACTGCTCAGAGAGACGTTGGATACGGCAAATCTTGAATGTTGGGAGCGAGAGCGAACGGCCAACGCCCGTTTGGGCGTTGGCCGTTCGGCTCCACGCGACCGGCTGTTCGCTTAGAGAGACACAAGCAATTCTACGATTATTCGGCGTACAACGCTCTCATCAGGCGATCTTTCAGTGGGTACATCGAGTAGCTGACAGCGTTCCCGACCCACCTGAGGCGCAGCCGAAGCGGGTCGCTGTAGACGAGACCGCTGTCAAAATCAATGGCGAGTGGTCTTGGTTGTATGCTGCAATAGACCTCGACACTAAGTTGATTCTAGGTGTCGATCTGTTCGGAACTCATGGCACCGATCCAGCTGCTGCGTTTCTGCATGGACTCTCTGAGAAACACGACCTCTCCGAGGCCGTGTTTCTCGTCGATGGCTTCGGCTATCAGACTGCCCTTGCTCGATTAGGACTCAGCGGTCGGCGTGATTATACAGACCGAAACCTGATCGAAAAATGGTTTCAGACACTCAAAATGAGGATCGACCGCTTCCATAATTCGTAGGTGAGCAGTCGGTCGAGCGTTCGCCGCTGGTGTTCGCAGTTCGCACATTATTATAACCGCCAGCGACCGCATCAATCGCTAGGTGATCGAACGCCAGCTGAGGAGGTCGCTAACTAGACAGTGCCATGTTGGATTAGTTTTTAAATTCTGGATATAACTATAGTTATACATAGATCTGATGGAGAATATTCTAACCTACAAATCCCTGTTCGAAAACATTATCATGAAAGCCTATGATAAGCAAACATGACTAATGGGTACAGAAAGACGTGCATTGCGTTGTTTTTAACAGCGTTAATGCTTGGATCGCCGCTCGCAGCAGCAGTTGGGGCTAGTTCGATAGCTCCAAACGTTTCGGATACCTCATTCGAACTTACAGACAGTGTTGACATATGGGAACGATCAGCAATCCCACTTCGCGCCGACCCTAGCGACGCAACAACGGTAATAGATACTCCTAATCTCAAGTATGAAATAAGAAAAGATAGTGGAGTAGAACAGGTCTCATCGGAAATTAAGCAGGTGGGTGTTTATGAACCGAACACTCCGGTCAATTTCGAATTTAAATTCCGTAACGGAGCGACGATCGAGAATCTAAATCTATCCGAAGACACAACACACGTCCACACAGTCAGATTTGATGAGGACGTGTCATCAAGCGATCTGGACAGCGATGATATTCCAGACACGCTCGGAGAACTCCGAGATAATTTGACTGAAGAGAACGTGAACTCGAATGCAACATTCCAGAATATCACGTCTACTGCCGTCCCATCCGGGTACAGCGGTGGTGACTTTAGTTTCTCACACAGTTTCAGTGACTCTGGTGTCTATGCGGTGATGGTCACGAAGCACAATTCGAGTAAGGACGGAATCACACTCAATAACGGCAACATCAGTCAGATCGACGGTCAGGTACTGATCGGTGGTCTCGAAACGGTTGCAGTCCAACAAGAAGTCGACGCTAATCCAGGTGCGCCAAGTAGTGCCGAGCCCGGGAATGATCTTACATTTAATGTTAATGGGAATCTCGAGGGTGTCTCCGGAAACGTTAGCCATGCCGTTGCGGTGTACAAGAAGGACACCGTCACCGGAGATACGGTCACGATATCCGTTCCCAATGATGTTAATGATGAGACAAGTCTGAGTAATATCACACTTGAATCGGACATTGGCTTCGTGAGTGGTGTTTCAAATGTCGACGATGATGTCTCGGTGCTTGGAAACACACTCAGTGAACGTGAGGACAACGGCCAGTTTACGTTCGACAGTATCGTCAGCAAGATCGCAGATGAGGCAAATACGAGTGAACCAGTAGTCAACGGAGGCGAAACAATCCTCAACGCTTCAGCAACAGGTGTTGTCGACACTGACTCGTCGGCGACTGTCACCGTTGAAACGCTCTCCAGTTGGGAGGAGGGGACATATCAGTACGTCTATATTGCATCGGGTGATGACAGTACGGAGTTCTCAACTGCTACAGGAGAGATATTAATTGAAGAACAGACTAACAATAACAATAATAACAACAATAACAACAACAATAACAACGACAATAACAACGACAATAACAACGACAACGACAATGAAGAAGAGGAACCAGAAGAACCTGAAGAAGAGGAACCAGAAGAACCTGAAGAAGAGAAACCAGAAGAACCTAAAGAAGAGGAACCAGAAGTTCCAACCGTCGACGAGGTCCGTGAAGAACTCAGTCAGACAACACCCAACACCCAAACCAGAACGCCGATTGCGGACAATGACCCTGACACCCCCGGTACAACGGTTGATATAGAAGGGACCGAATCGGTTCGTCGGATTACATTCAGTGGTGAGGGCGGATCCGGTAACGTTGACATCACAGAATGGCAGAACCCACCCCAATCAGTCTCCGATTCAGTTACGGCCTCAATAAACCGCCAGTCGGAAAGTAGTGACACCAGTGACGGCAGTGATAGCGGAACCCAAACCACACGTACAGCACGGGTTATCTCTGTCACCGATATTACTCCAGACTCTGAGGAACTGAGAAACTCGCCAGCAACCGTTGAGCTGAGTGTCAATACTGATCGCCTAGATAATCCTGAAGATGCAGTTGTCTTCCACGAAGAAGGCGATAGCTGGGAACAACTAGAGACGACTGTCGAGGAAACCAGTAATGGCGAAACAACGCTGGTAGCCGAGACTGACTCGTTCTCGCTGTTTGCAGTCACTGAGGTTCAAGAGACTGAAGAAACAACCCAGACCACCGATGGGGAATCCGAACCGGCTGAAGAATCGGACGGTGGCCTCGGAGCGCCTGTCATTATTGGCGTGTTAGTAGTCCTATCAGTGATTGCAGCCGTCGCGTTTGCCTACAGAAAGCAGCAGTCAGGCAACAACGGGCTGTGAACTACCCTACCCTACTCGCTCACGGCTGACGCCGCTTGCTCCTTGAGGGTAGGGCTTCCTGTTTCCACGACGCGCTTTGCAGATACCGAGGTACCCACAGGGAGCGCAGTCTCAGCAGGCGTTGATTCGGAGTGTCCCACTCCTACATCTTTGAGGCCGCGAGAAAGAATGTTGATCGCCGCATTTTCGTCTCTGTCGGCTTTAAACCCACACGCCGGGCACGAGTGTTCACGGACCCACAGCGTTTTGTCTGTTTTCGCGCCACAACTGGCGCATTCCTTCGTCGTGTCTTTCGGATCAACAGCGACGAAGTGTGTGCCTTCGCGGTCGCATTTGTATTCAAGTAGCCGCTTGAATGTCCCCCACGCCGCCGACGCTCGGTTGCGGGAGTTACCGGGGAGTTCGACCAATCCTTTCGTATCCAAGTCTTCGACCGCTATTAGATCGTACTCAGTGGCGTAGTAGTTCGACAGTTTGTGCAAGAAGTCTCGTCGCTTCCGTTTCAGGTCAGCATGACGCTGGGCGACGATCTTCCGCTGTCGCTCCCAATTGTTTGAGCCGTACTTTTTCTGCGAGAGATAGCGCTGGGCACGTTCCAACCGCTCGCGTTCATCCGACAGATCAAGCGACCCCACAGCGGTTCCGTCCGTATCATGAGCATACTTGAGAATCCTCACATCGATACCGACGCATTTCTCGGGATTCTCCGGCTTCTCCGACGGGTTTTCGGTGGTTTCGACGCCGAAGATGGCGTACCACTTGCCGGTAGGTTCGCGTTTGACTGTGACGGTCTTAATATTGGCGTCATCGGGCAACTCACGGTGGAAAGTGAGCGGGACTTCACCGAGTTTCGAGAGCCACAGGCGGGTCCGACCGCTCGTATTCTTGAGCTTGAAGCCGGATTGACTGTAGGTGAAGCTGCGGTACTCGTCCGGTGCTTTCCACTTGAGCGTCCCAACGCGGTAGCCGTTCTCTTTGTGCCCACGTAGCGTCGAGAGGTTGTCGTACAACCGCTGAACGACTTTCTGAAGAACCTTCGAGTGAACACTTTTCAGGTCGTTCCACCACTTTTTGAGGTCCGGCAGACGCTTTTGTTCGGCGTATGCCGAGGTGTCGTCGTTCCGGTTCAGGCGGTGGAGGAAGTGGTTGTAGATCTGTCTACAGGTATCGACAGTCCACACTAATTGCTGTTCGAGGGTGTCGGACGGGTGGAGTCGATACCTGTAATTGTAGTTCATCTACGACCGTTCTTCGATAAGTTCGTCAAGTTTCCCACGAACGAACGACGAGAGGTTGAGGTGGTTCTCCTCGACCCACTCGGCTTGGTCTTCGCGGATGGTGATGTTCTTCCGTCTCACTACATACGCACAATGCGCATCTGTGCGTATGGTTGTTGCGATTGCGTGGGCCTGTGGGCCGAGCGTCGAACGTGTTTGAGAACTGTGCGGCGCTGTATCCCCTCCCTACTCACTCGCTCCGCTCGCTCGTTGAGGAAGGGGCTTAGCGCCTCAATTCAGGTAACCAGACTCAAACCCGTTTTTAGTATTTTTGGAGCATCTCGGTTTGGTGACTCTGTCGAGGGTCAATTCAGTGTCGAAACACATTCGTCCAGTAGAATCTAAGTAATAATTGATTAATTAAATCGGTATGAAATCCTCTTATACGCCGCTTTCGAATGTACGGACCTAAATCGGCGATATTCTCTGGGCAGTGATCGGCTGGCTGCGCTGGGGACGCGAAGAGACACCGACAGTGACTGCGCTCTCCGAGGTCGACCTCACAATTAGCTGGGCTCGATACTCCGACAAGCGGAACCGTTTCATTCGATGGGACGCTTCTGAGTTCACTCTTGAATCAGGCTCGAACTCGTCATCGACTTGATCACGTCGGCGTTGTCTTTCAGCATTCTCATCTCCTTGAGGCGTTGTCTCTCGTACCAATGTTGCACTTCCACTTGTTGAGCTTGGTCGCCCGAAAGCGGAGCAACAAAAACAGGCAACTAAACTATTGACTGTGATGAGACTCGGCAAGCGTGTGACACACCGCCCAACACAGTTGAGTGGTGGAGAACAACAGCGTGTTGCGATTGCTCGTGCATTAGTGACAGAACCCAACCTCGTAACCGCTGATGAACCGACTGGCGAACTCGATACACAAACTAGAGAGCAGGTCCTCAAACGCTTTCGAGAAGTTTAAACTAAACTCAATAAGAGAAGTATATTATATGATGAATAACTATAATTGAGTAGAAGTCAATTATGGAAAATATTCTCACGCCAAACATTGCGGGGGTAATAATGTTGACTGGCGCAATTTTTCCTGCGTTTATTATCTATTGGTTACAGAATGAACGGCATAAACCAGCTGTTTCTTGGTTTCAATTTGCGATGTTAAGTGGGATGCTGTGGTGTGTCTCATTCGGCTTGATAGCACTCGTTAGCTCTCCTGAACTCCGATTTGTTATCACTAATTTCTTCATAATTGCCGTACCACTCTCAGCGATCTCCACATTCATCTTTTGCTACGAGTTCACATTCAAAAAGAAGATTCCAAAAGGTGTTTTTATTTTATTTATACCTGTCATATTAATGTTTGTATTTGCATGGATTAATCCGTACAATCTCATATATACTATCGAAGACCCATATCATACAGCAGAAATCCTCGTACCTGCTAATAAGGGTTCAATTCGACCGATAATTAATGTCGGAATGGGATTTATTTTGGTGATTATGTCTGCTGGAATGGTTCTTGGCGAATGGATGAACTCATCACAGAAAGTCAGAAAAATGCAAGCGCTATTCATCCTGATTTCGATAGCCACTTCCTCAATTCTTGGGATAACCAAGGTACTTGATCTAGTGCCACCATATTTTGATCCGACACCAATCGGATGGACATTGTCTGGAGTATTATTTGCAATCTCAATTAAACGGTACCAATTCCTCCAACTATCTCCTGCTGCACAGAATCAAGCACTGAATGAAATACAGGATATTGTTATTCTTTTGAACCCCGAAAATGCGGTCGCAGATGCAAACCGCGCAGCCATTGACACAATCGGTGTCGTTGTTGGAATGACTAAAGAAGAACTCCAAAACCACATTCCGGAACTCACTGTAGCCAATGACACAGGCACCCAAACAGTTGAAATAAACATACACAATAAAAACAGGATCTTCGATAAGCAGTCTTCAACCCTCAAATACGGTCACGGAGCAGAAGGGAGGATCATCATTTTAAGAGACATCACTGAGCTCACCAACAAAGAACGAGAGCTTCAACAGCAAAACGACCGCCTCGACGAGTTCGTAAATGAAGTTACTCACGATCTTCGGAGTCCACTCAACGTTGCTACCGGGTATCTTGAACTCACCCAACAAGAAGTAGGCCCGATGGACTCGCTCGATGAAATCCAAGACGCACACCAGCGTATGGATCAACTCATCGAAGACGTGCTTGCTAAAGCACGGGGCAATCAGGATTTCATTCAAGAACCGCTCTCCATCGCAGAATCTGCCCGTACTGCCTGGAACACTGTTGAGACTGCCACAGCATCATTAGAGATCAAAGGAGACAGAACACTCGAAGCCAATCACGGACAACTACTACAACTGTTCGAGAACTTCTTTCGCAATAGTATCGAACACGGCGGTGACGACGTTACTGTTCGCCTTGGGTACACAAATTCTGGATTTTTTGTTGCTGATAGTGGCCACGGAATCCCAGAGGAGAACCGTAAGAACATATTCGAACGTGAAGTCACATACTCTGACCATGGAACCGGTTACGGTTTAGCTATAGTCAGCGATATCGTCGACGAACACGGATGGACCGTTACTATTAGTGAGAGTGAACATGGAGGGGCGCGTTTTGACGTTACTGGAATCAAATTCATTGATTATTGACCATCTCTCGCGCCTAAAGATGCGGGCATCCCACCACGGAATTTCAGGCCGAGCGTGGCCCTACGGTTTCAAGACGCATACGTTCCAAGCGTCTCTTGCTTGGTAGCATCGGCTTGGCTGTCTTGTGGGGTGGTCAAACGCCCCCCATCCTCAGCCGAGTCATCGTCGTTCTCGTGTTCTCTGAAACAACTCTCTCCGCTGAGGTCAAGCGAATCGGAGATTCGTGTACTCGTCGAAAATCTCCGATTTTCGAGATAGCGGTCTGCGATGTTCACCGCTCAGTTCACGTCCGCTTGGTACTCGCCCATCCAGCATGCACCGTTCGTACATTTGAACGTCGCCTGTTGTGGGCGATACCCTACCTCACCGCACGCATGGCACTCTTTCGAGGTGTTACGTGGGTTAACCGTTTCGACGGGGATGCCCTTCTCGACGGCTTTGTAGCGTATCTGGGCGTGGAGTTTGGCGAATTCCCATCCGTGGAGACGGCGGTTCATGTACTCGCCGGAATCCATCTACATAAGATATGAATCTAAGATAAGTTTCTTAGATTAGATTCTTAGACATATTAGTTAGATAAGTTTCTTAGATAAGTGTCTGACAAAACTTCATTAGCCATCATACATAGAGTACTGATATGCTAGCATACACAGTCTATTCAGAAGCAGGCGGCGTAGGCAAAACATCGCTTGCTTCAAATCTGGCAGTAGCACACGCTCGAGCGGGACTCAATGTCCTAGTCGTTCCTCTCGATCCACAAGACGGCAATCTCAGCCGTCTGTTTGGGGTCGACGATGATCGAACAAACAGTAAGGCCGATAGCCTTGTTCGGCACTTAGTAAAGAGTCCAGGAGGTCCATTTGACGACCTCATCCGAAGCGTCGAAGGGATCGACATTATCCCCGAACACAATACTCTCGCAGATCTCTCAGACCATCTCAAGCGAGAGCAACAAAAGGCGACAGATTTGGGTGACAGCTACAACATCTACGCACAGTTACGTCGTGTCCTCGATGAGGCCAATGTTCCAGACAGATATGATGTGCTAATATGTGATCCACCTGCTACTGAGTCGGATCATCTGTATAACGCAATCTATGCAACACGAAACCTCCTGATACCGGTCGAGCCATCATGGAAGGGACAAGCCTCAATTGATGGATTAGAACAAATGGCGACCAATTTTGTGGATGAACTCAATATTGATGTCGGTGTGCTTGGAGCTGTACCACTTGGGTACAAAGACACGATTGACCAGCGAGAGATGATTGAGAACGTACCGTTTTCCATCCCGGAAGTAATTGGAGAGCGTGCAGCCCTAATGGAGGGCTGCTGGAAACAGCAGTGTTCTGCCTTCCGCTATGTTCGTGACCACCGAAGTCAGCGACGTGATTACGAAATTGATACACTAGCTCAATTTGATAAAATTGCTCGGGACTTAGAGGAATCAGCTGGGCTTGAGGCACCAATCCCACCTAAACCAGGTGAAATCGAAGCTGAGGTAGAGCCATGACGGGATTCAAAGACGGTGCTGTTGGTTGGGATGATGACGACGATGATTCTGAGAGGGCCACTCCTGTCGAGGACCAGTCAGACACCTCCGATAGGGAACCAATGAACGAAGATACAGAAGATACAGCAGATCCCTCAGCAGGTCTATCACAGTCCCGCCTGCCATGGATTCATGGACGTAATAGCATCACCGACGGGCGTCAAAAAACTGTTCAGCTCCATCTCCAGGCGTCGACTATCGACCGTGAAAGAGAGGGTATATCAGAGGTTCAGCAAATGCTTAGTGAGAATGTAAAGAAGGCAGATCTACGTGAAGCAGCGCTACTTGTAGGGTTAACTCATCTCAATGAACTCTCAGATCAACTCAGAGAGTGGGGATACGATTTCTGAAGACAGGCATTTAGTCTCTGAATCGGTTAGTTAAAATTCCATTCACAGAAAAACTGCCGAACAAAACAGAGGTAAAACAGAGACAAAACGAATCTTGCCCAGTTATTTCAAAATCAACCGAAAATACGCGCAAATGACAGATAAATCATAGAACCGCCGCTAATCAATCATTGAACACAGATAACGCTATAATGCTAATCTGGAGGATTATCTAACCCGTAATACTTCTTTGCCACCGTGAGAAATTGATTTGCATCAATACGAGGGGCGTACTCTGCGTTCTCTCCTTCAAGTTCCACTTTCACCAGCAAATCAACTAATCGCCACACGTTGTACAGCACACATGCGAAAACAAAATTGAAAAACCGATACGTATGACGCTTGCTCGTTGTTCGAACACGGAACTTCTTAATTTTCTTATACCCGTTCTCAATACCCCATCGATGACTGTATCGGCGTGCCATTTTCTCAGCCATATGGATACGGTCCACCTCACTATCACCATCCTCAAGCCGAATTAACGGGTGATTCGTTTCGAATAGAGTATATGACCGTGAATCTTCTTTATTTCCTCTAACTGGTTTTTTAGATTCTTCTTTACGGACCTCATCAACTAAATCACTGAAATTACCACCACTAATCTCAGCAAATTCATTCTCTAATTCTTTTCGAATATTGTTCTCATCTTCTACCTCTTTCGTACTGTTGTCTTTATTAGTAGATGTTGTAGAAGGGAGATAAATTCTCTTACGAGAGGGTCCGTCTTCTTCAATATGAACTGTCTTACCTGCTTCACGAAGTTCAGTACACTTCGCTTTCTCTGAACTGTGTTTTCTAGCAGGATTCAAATAACATACATGGTGCTTCTCACAGGCATCTTTCACACCCTGTGAATCGAATTCCCTATCCATCATCACTAATTCAATATCATCTACAAGTTTGAGGGCATTTTCAAGTAATGAATCAACAATCTCGGCCCGTCTCATTCCTCGTTTAACAGGTATTGCATCTAACACGAGCGGAATATCAAGACCGACGATTTGGATGGTTGCCCACTGGTAATAATAACGACTATCAGAATACCCAAGAATCCAATCTTCCGTGATATTATCGTCTGCATCTCGTTCAATTTTACCAGTCCACGGATTCCCTTTGGTAATATCGATAGCCGCTGAGAGCTTACCAACCAGTTCCGAATCACGCCGAGCGCGTTTTATCAATTCTTCAGTTGTCTCGTGAAGCATTGACTGCGTTTCCTCAACGGAGAGCTTGCCAATCTGATACCTGTGATTCGACGCACTTGGCGTTTCTTCACGTTTCGAAGCCAAGGAGAAAGAGTGCTGTCCTGATTGAGCGTACATATCTTCACGCATACCCATGTACGTGTGTTGCTCCCAAAACGCGTTCTCGTGGTGATAATGATTCTCTGCCCGTTTCAAATAAAAACAATCCGTAACGAATGGTTTGGCCTTCTTCCAGACATCTTGCGTTTTCTCAGCTACGATTCGTTTCTCGCTTTGCTTTGTGGTTATGTCTCGTTCTTCAGGACGAAATACAGGGTCTGGCGCGGGAATTCCTTGTTCACGAGCGAAAGCCATAGCCTCCTCGGTGGTGGTTCGGACGAATTCTTTCTGCACCTCATTGAATTCTTTGTGCCACATTTCCCAGAGACGAGATTGACTTGGTGAGCTAGAAGCGTCGTAAGCATGTTCCGTAGGGAATCCGAAGTTCATACATACGACAGGATGCGCTTGTAAAAAGTGCGATAGAAGACGTTCACCACAGTCCCATGCTAGGCGAAGCATGTGCGCTTTCATCCATGCATATATGTGAGTCGTGTTCCTGTGCCATTCCGCACGAGTATCACCGTAGGTCTCGTTGCGGAATACAGCGTTTTGTAGCACATCAACAAAATCAGGGCTATCGGAGAAGCAATGAGTGAAATGGATACTTCCTCTGTAACTCTCTTCGTTGACTGTGAATGTGAAGAATCTATCAGTTTCAAACGGAGATTCAGAAGAACTACACGAAGACATATGTTACTAGATAGATAACTACCAATATAAAACTGTGGAATAATTCACTTTATTATTACGCTCGACCAGTAGTTCTAAAAACAGTACCAAGATATAATCCAAAAACACTACCGATGCAA
>Ga0208138_100386_pt1 | contig 20371 bp, 37 predicted proteins | sample AntRauMetaRauer3_FD_184786 | JGI IMG/M metagenome (GOLD analysis project Ga0208138, IMG submission 184786) | Saline lake microbial communities from Rauer Lake, Antarctica, in enrichment culture - Antartic Rauer Lake 3 Metagenome Rauer3 (SPAdes)... ...
ACTTCTATAACAGAGCTTGACTCACCTTCAAGAGCACTGACTACAGTTACCGATTCACCATTAACAGAAATACCGCTTGTAGCAGTGGTTTCATCAAAATTGAAGTTAACAGTATCTCCAGCAGAAAACCCAGACTGTTCTGCACTTGCGTGTAATGGCTCTCCATTATAGGTGATGTCCCCCTCTGTATTCAGTACGATTCGAGCAGAGCTTGCGTCAGCTAAAGTCAGTTCGTACTGTCCGTTAGCGTCTGTCGTTGTTGAATCAACCAGTGTACCAGCAGCATCATAGGCTTCAACAGTTGCTCCAACAATCAGTGGATTAATTTCAGCTGTTCCAGAGAGTGTTTCACCACTTTCTGCTCCAACAACTGTCGTTGACCGAATTACTTCTTCATTTCCACCAACAACACCAATCAGCGTATATTCACCATCCCCATTGTCATACGTAAAAGACCCGATAGATTTGGTTGAACGTTGTTCAGTTCCATCTTCGTGTCTAAGAATAAATTCATCTACGTTTTCGTTACGAACAATCGTTGCTTTAACTCCACTATCTGTCTGTTCCATCTGGACAGATGCATCAGCTGTATCCGAAACACCAGAACCGATGTCGAACACAATGACCGTAGCAAGAGCTACAAGAGCCACTGTAACAGCAACTAATAATATTACTCCAATAACGGGCGATACTCCTTCTTCCTCTAATTTATCTCTATATTTATCTATCATCTATTAAACAAATAGTTATACTACCCCATATATTTAACTAAATTTGGCATATGCCATTTATTTATTTATTTATTTTCACTGGTTATCAATATAGAACCCATATATTGTTTTTCACCATCTGTAACACCTATAACAGAGTATAATCCACTACCTTCATCAAGCGTTAATGAATCAAGATTATCTGAACTTTTTCTTATGGTCTTATTTTTATGGTGGAAAATAAATTCATCTATATTTCCTTTATTAATTATATCTGCTTTAACACCATCATCTGTTTTTTCTATTGAGACTAAAGCTTTATCTGTCAAAGGATTAATACCAAGTAATGAAGTAAATATAAGGAATGTAAGTACAAATACAGCAACTATACCTATTACCCCTATAATTGGTGAAATATTTTGTTTTGTTTTTTATCATCCATATATAATATATAATATTGTAACCCTATATTATTGTCTGTTTTTTGGCTTGGTTATTATATACTTTATAAGTATTATATTAAATCTAATTTTGACTATTTTATGGACATATGAATTCTAAATCGTTACTATTACATTATATGGGGTGTTATTAGGTTATAGTTATGAGTGAAATGAGTGATAAGGAGTTCTTGGAGATTCAAATTAAACAGCTTAAAGAAGTTATTGTAGCACTTGAAAATGAGAGTCATGGGTATGCCTCGATTAGTACGGAGGAAGTATGGGAAATCATCAGTAATCATCAGACTGATGCAATCTACCCTCGGTTGCAAAAGATGACGCAAGGGTTTGTAGACGTAGATAATCTTAAGAACGCTGTTGATAGGTTAGAGAATGATTTGAATGACTGTTGTATAAGAAAAGACCAGCTACATGATGACCCTGTAAACAGTATCAATAAATCAGATAATCACGGTATCGTACCTCATGAAGAACCGTCGAATACAGATGATAGCAGTGAAGAGACCGTAGAAAACGAAAATGAAGTAGATGAAGAAATCGAAGATTCAAAGCCAACGAAACAAAAGAATCTATTCGATTTTGAAGAAGAAGAATAGAGTTATAGGGGTTAAGTGAATACTTATAGGGTTGCAAATACATTGTTATTGTATGTCAGAATGGTTAGGATTAGACGACATCAAAAGTATGTCAAAATACAACGATATTCGCATAGCTGTAGATGAAATATATACAATAGGCGTCGATAGAGCTGTAGATAAAGGGATAGATGATTGGGAGCAAGCAGAATATTTAACAGATAAATATACGCACAGCCCTGAATATCATGACGAAGTAGAGCCGAAAGAATTTAAGCTATCTAATTATGTTGAAGACAACAGTGATATGACGGAAGCTGGAATTGTTACAACTTTATATAGTGCGTTCGGTGAAGGATATAGAGATAAATTAATGGGTGAAGTACAGGAAGAACATTACAAACCCGTAAAAGATATTGTATAATTTAATCTATTCCTTACACCATTCCAATTATGTTTATTAAGAGTATTGATAATATTGACATCATTCCAAATAAAATAATTATAAGTATAAATAATAATTTATTCACACTCATCTCTGAATCTTCTTTAGATTCTTTTTCTTGTTGTCGAACTATATCTTGTTTAACTTTATCTCTCATACATACACTAACACAGGCATACCCTAAATGTGTATGCTTTATTTTTCTTTAACATATAAATCAGCATTACAACACCCTGCGTTATAGTCTGAAACATTTTTCACTATCTTAGATTTATTGTATCGACCTGCTACAAACTCATTACATTCAGAACAGTATAGTTCGTAGTTGTACTCTGTGAACTTTGAGCAAGAGACACCTGTATCAAGTTCTTCAGCTCGTGCTTTGAATCTCCACCCATGGTCAGAATCACCATATGCCTGCAGTTCTTCAATATGGATAAGTTCGTGACGTATATTTTCCTTCCATTCCTGAGCATCGAATTCTTCGAATGCGTTCCACGATAGCATCAACTCACAATCTCGTATATCTTCAAATCCTTCTTCCTCAAGGTCGTACTCTAAATTACCCCACTTCGGTTCGAGACCAACGTTGAGCTTTGGATGAGAGTAATACTTTACGTGTCCAGCTGTTCGTTTGGTATTAGTAGATATTCGGATATTAATAAGGTAATGCGTATCAATATTCATATTGTACTTTTCGATAACATTATGGATGTAGTCTTCTGATGCTGTGATTAATTGACTTTCTGTACTAACGCTCCGAAAAACATCATCCCAATCGATATTCATTTTATTTTGTTTTTGTGGTATAGTTGTTTCGTGACACTATAACTATCTAATTCGCTTGTATGAACCATATACTCCAACCTAAATAAGAATACCGATTACCATCTCTACAACTGTTTAAAACATTACTTATTTGTTATATACCGCTTTTTTAGGTTAAATACGTGTTTGTAGTAGTACGTGATACTTCACATAAGATAGTATTATTAGATTGATTTCACGTATGAGAAAAGGAGTTTTAATTATCTATGTATATTTACATTTGAACCTCTATTTTGGCATAGTTGACTACGGTGAAACGGTAATTTTAAGCGTTTATAGAATATATTGTAGATATGGCTGATTGGGAAACACATACGCCAAATACACGGTCTGAAACATATAGTGAAGAAGATATAGAGGAAGCATTAGGTCGTGTGTACGGGCAGATTACGGGGAAACTCACGACAGAGAAATACAAGAAGTACAAGAAGGATTCAGACCCATCCGTTAGCACAATTGCGAATCGATTTGACGGTTGGGTAGACGCAAAAGAAACTATTGGAGTTGCGGGTGATAGTGAGTCTACGAAGAAAGGTCTCCAAGAGTATGAGTCTGAACCTGTTGTCAGTGATGATGACGACGGAGAGAGTACAACCACGGACGCTCAAGAGACCACAGAGAGCGACGAGGAAGATACGAGTGTTACTGGTCATTCTGATGAAGAACCGTCTGAGAGCGATACAGATAGCATCGATGAACAAGAGACAGATACAGCTGAAGTTGAGGAAGCTGAAGAAGTAGATTCAGATATACCGTCACGGAGTAAGTGCATACACGACGTGGAGGAAGTCGCAAAAGAGGTTGATGGAAAGATTGAGGCAAAAGACTATGTACTCAATCGAAAATCACACCATGCGAATATTGCTGAACTAAAACAGCAGTTTGAGGATTGGAGTGATTTACTACGAGAGATTGACGTTGAATCTTCGAAACGAACGGAAGACTATTCTCGTCAAGAATGTATTGAAGCAATTCAGAAAGTCGCAAGTCGTGTTGGGTACTCACCAACAGAAAAAGACTACGACAGTGAACGTGATGCGAAGAACCCATCATCTGACTACATTATCGAGGAGTATGGTGAGTGGGAAGATGCTCTCCGAGATACTGAACTACTCTAACGACACTATTCATTCACCTCAAAATTCAATAGGTCTTTTTGTTCATATTGATTCGAATCTTTAACGACAGAAACACACTCATCATATATAATAAATTCGTGTGACTGTTGGTTGTGTGTATCTTCTAATTTCTTCTGTATACCGAACAAAGCACTTTCTTCTGTAACGAGTAGTTCATTACGTGCAAGTCTATCTTCTTTCGCTTGTTGATAGGTTTTTATAGTTTCATTTATGTTATTTTTATTTTCCATACCAACATATAGTATGTATAACCCTATATAATTAATCACATCCTTAAACATATGGGATATTATACTTATTTGTTATATATGGAGTTGATTGAGAAAACATTTGAAAAAGCAATGGATAAAAACATAAGTAGTGAAGGATATTCAAAGACAGAAAATGAAATAGCTGTGTTATTATGGTTCTCTATAATTCGGCAAGTTGAGAATTATAATCTTTGCTATTCATATAATTTACGTGCAACGGATTGTTTATTCGATATACTACATAATGAAGATAGCAAACATATTGATGTGATGAGAAGCATTAAAAAAGAAGTTGGGGAAGATATTGTTGAAAAGATTGATGCTGATTTACTTGGTGGTATATAGCATTTATTCTTATACAACCTACTTTTATTTTGTTTATTGAACACTAATAGGGTTTTATTGTTAATTTTTATCATATGAGTAGTGATAGATGGGTCGAATGGACTTCAGTAAATACGGAAGATAGTACAGATGGATGGGGAACACCACCGAGAATATGGCGGAGATTGTCTACAGCTGTCTCTGGTTTTGACCTCGACCCTGCAAGTGGAGCGGAAAACGTACCGATAGCTGACCATAGATTTACGATTGAGGATGATGGGTTAGCACAGAATTGGTTTGGAGATGTATGGGTTAATCCACCGTATTCAAACCCTACTGTATGGATAGAGAAAGCTGTTGATGAACATAACCAGAACAATACGAACTCTATTATGTTGCTCGTGCCTGCTCGAACGAACACGAATTTGTTTTCAGATAATATATAGCAAGCTGATGCGATTTGCTTTTTAGACCATAAGGTAAAATTTCAACAGGATGGTGTGGATGCTGATGATTATCTCCCTACACCAGTGTGTCTTATCTACTTTGGAGAAGTAACGGAAGATATAGTTTCAGCTATGAATACCTTTGGGTGGGTTATCGAAATAAATGAAGAGACAATAACGTTAAACGATTTTTAAAATAAATTTTATTTTTACCAACTCATTGTATCCTTTCCAGCACAATCTGGACATATCGTAGCATCTCTATCTTCAAGTTCACACGGTAATACGGCTGGTTTCCCTGTTTTTTCTTCAAAGCATTCTGTACATTCATATTTACCTCCTACATTACCAATTTTTCCGCTTGGACTACATTCGTTTGTATCTTTTATCATTACATATATTACAAAGGTCCGAAACATTATTACTTTGAGAAAATGAGATGCGTTGTATAAGATACAATCAGAATTTAGTGTTCGTAACAATCTTCTACTGCAAGAGCACTAAACGCTTGAAGGTATGTTTCTATTGATTCATTACGTCTTGTACTTATTCCATTATATATTCATCACGTACGTTCTGAGATTGAACTGGTGAATTTATAATATTTTGACGGAGTTGAGATTCAATCTCACTTAATCCATCCAACACAGCTGTAATTCTGAAGACTGTATTCATATCGTCTTTCCGCCGAGCTATGCGTTCTGCTTCACCTATTGACTGGAAAGCTTCAGAGAGGTAACTGTGTGCTTTCTCTCGGTCTTCTGGTCTACGTGTGTGAGATACATCATCCCAACTCACACTAACTACTTTCGTAGTGTACTCGATTTGGTCTTCAATATCAGAACGCATTTCAGAGGTCGTATATTCCGATGCCGTTTGCATAGATTCTAATCCGTGTGTAATTTTGTCTTTAAATTCTCTATCTATATTTGAATTATTTTGAGTCATCTTATAAGATAATCTATTCCACAACCCTATTAATCTATTCTAATTATAACAATAACCCATACACATATGGCATTCTATTATTAAATATTAAATTATGTTAGAAACATTACTAACACTATACGTGATTTATGTACTGACAATGTATATGGTATTCTTTACAGGTTCTGTTCTTATATTAGGAATGATATTCTTCAATATAGTACTACACCTATTCTTATTACCGTTATATATCGTAGCAATACTAATTATAATACTAATTCACGATTATAGAAAAGATAAGCAGTTATAGTTCTTGACCTAATTCTACAATGTATTCCATATCTTTTGACTTACTGAGTACACCTGTATCATAGCAGAACAACCGAAAGTTCTCTGTAGAGAGCTTGTATTCGATTGTATACTTGAAGGTCAAGCTGGTGAATTTCGCAATGATAACATCATCATTGTTTTTGTGCAAGTCTAAACCAATATCGACGGCACTATCATCACCATACAGTTCTTCAGCTTTCTTTTTGGCAGGAATACATTGGTCGATAATATTCACGACATCACGCTCGAACGTGTCTGTGTTATCTTGTTTAAGGTGTATATTATCAATTCGTAATTCTGTGAGTTGTTCAATATCTCCAAGGTCATCTGTTGTTGTATCATATGTTACGTTCATACCTATATATTACTTTTATTTGAAAGCCTATTACCTTTTTGAATATTTATTACGTTGTATAAGAAGAATACAGAATACAAATGAATTTCACGAATATAGTTTACTCGTAGAAAAACCACCAAAAATGGTGATTTCAAACAACACAGTAACAATAAAGAAACTGTGCAACATGAAATTAAAACATATTCGTTTAGAATATTAGTTTTTATTGTTCTTTATTGCTACATATAATACTATAACTACCTTACCGCATATGTCTTTCCCTAATCAAGTTTGATATTGTACTTAAACATACATAACTTATCGTTTTTAATTGCTTTCTTTATTAATCGTTTAAATTCTCTCCCTTCAACGATATATTTATTTCTTAATTCCTGAATCAGCTCTTTCGTTTCTTCATGTCCAGCAAACATATGTATCGGCTCTTTGCAATCGAATAGAACATAAGACTCACCTATATCGAAATTCATTACGATACTATCTATAATCATATCTTCAACTACATCAGATGAATCGACTAATTCGTATGCGATTTGATTTTTAAGGTCTGTTTTATCATCTTCAGACATATCTATATCATCAAAGACATCTGTATCAAACCCACCTGTATATCCAGCTAAGATTTTGCTTCCTGTTTGTTTGACTCTGAAACCACGGTCTTCTTTTCTATCATTGTGACCGTATTCCCCGACAACAAAGCGATTCATCTCAGAATTGGGTAACCAAAGAATCAGGTGTTGACTCCCTTCAATATTTCTCCGTCCATCTATCCGTACATCTCGTATATCGTGTGTTGTAGTTTCAGCTATTGAATACGCTATATCATATGGTTCATAAGCCAGCGTATCTCCTTTGTTTGCTTGTTTAATTGCTTCATATATTTCGTCTGTGTCTTTTTCTGGTTTTATCATTATTACATTTATAACTTAGTGTGCAAGGGTATAAGTTTTTGCTCATACACAAGTTGTATAAGATATATGCAGTAAAATAAAAAAATTCATCCTATACGTGAACTATGAATGTTGTTTCCTCTTGGTAAATCTCTACATCAACAGATTCAACAAGATTTAAAGCGTTACATATCTCCAATGTAGTTTTTATTTCATTGTATCGGTGTGAATCCTTAACTTCATTAACTTTACCAGCTCCAACATCATATAATATTTTCTCAGGATTACTATCTAATTCTTCCTTTGTGTTGAATACGCTATGTTGGTTGTATTCGCCTCTTGGTTTAATTCCTGAAATGTAATTTACAGCTTTTACAGCACTGTCTTTTGCTCCGTACCCATTAGATACACGGGTAAGTAACCCTCTTACAGTATCGTCATCGATGAGAGCATCTTCAGCAGTGTTCAGCTCTAAAGATTCGACTACACCACGACCCATATCATGGATGTAATTTGATGCGATGAAAGAAACAGCACTTTCTACAGTATCAAATTCTTCTCGGTTTGTATCTCCGTAGATTGTGGTCGAGACTGTCCATGTATTCGTTTCTGTATCTCCTCGAATTGAACGCATTCGGTTATCATCCCACGTCATTTCAACGTATTCTACTACGTCGCCACCTGTAGGCTCAAAATTACGGAGTAGAGCTTTCGTTTGAAGTGCATTTTCTAATGTATCGTAGTTAATTTTCTCTGTTCTGAGGTTTGCGTTGTTTGTTGCTTGACTCATATTAAATAAAAAGTGCTCTTACTCTCAGAATGAAGTCTCTGTTGTATAAGATATTAGAACGAATAAAAATAATCTCGCTCTACAAGTAAACAGTAAACGTTGTTCTGTGTTCGTATGAATCTACTTCAATACTATCAATAACATCCATAGCATTGCAAACTTCTAATGCAGATATTAACTCATCATATTCTGGATTTGATTCAACATCAGGGATTTCATCTATATCACCTGTATATTCTCCAGAAGTAATATCATATATTATTGTATCAGGGTGTTCATCAGCTACTATATTATTCGAAAATACACTGGTAGGGTTGTATGCTTCTCGTGGTTGTAAACCAGAGAGAAAGCGAATTGCTCGAATAGCACCGACCTTCACATTCTCACAATTACTGATTTTCGTAACATTCTCTTTAACGTCACTACCAATCAAATCATACGTAGATTCATCTCGGTCAAACAGTCCTTCTATATCTGTACCTATATCGTATATTTTATTGTTTTTAATGTGCTTGACAGCATCTTCAGCAGAACTAAATTCCTCTATTTTAGTATCTCCAAATACTGTTGTCTTGACGATACACGTACCTATAACTGAATTATTCTTAATAGACCTCTGTCTTTGGTCATCCCCTGTTATTTCACTATACCCATCAGCTGTTTTTTGGAACTCACTGTGAATTCTGTGATTGATTAGTGCAGATTCTATCGTTGATTTATTTATGCTTACGTTACTATCATTAACATCGTTTGATTTTGTACTCATCGTACTTATCAAAATGTGCTATAACCCTATAAACTTCAAAAAGTATTCTATGTTGTATAAGATATAATACTTATTACACTGTAGCTCCACAATTAGCACATTTATCTTTTGGAGTACCAAAAAAGTTGATACCACCAGACTTTGTTTTCGTACTACCACAGTTTGAATATTTACTTTTTCCCATGAACTATTAAAAACACACTAAAGTATTAAAATTATCGAATTTAATTTGATATACAATAGAATGAATCAAAATAAGATTTAATACCAGCTTATTGAGTCACTTAATAGTATATTGTATTCTATTATAACAGTGATTTACAGAGGTTTTACGGAAATAGATATGCTAACATTTAACTGAATAGAATGACTTCAGTATATTATGGATGACACTGTTGCAGAATTCAAGCAGAACCTATCCGACGTTGGGATACCCACTGTAGACATAGATAAATCAGAGGATAAAATATACATCCACGCACCTGAATCTGGCTGGGGGATACCTGAAGACTGTTATAACGGTGTTGACGCTCGTCTTATCGAGTCGATTGGGATGTCCTCACTCTCAGAGAGCCATAAACTATACTCAGATACAGCTCACCACATTCTTATCTTCAAGGTTCAGTAAGACCGTCTGTTTAGACTTGCTATGTAGTAGTGGTAGTAGTCAAAATCTATAGCGTCGTAGAATACGTCTCATGACGTATGGATAACGAACCGACCGAAGACACTCTGAAACAACGTGTTCTAACTGCGGGTACGTGTGGGACTGTAAAAGCACACTCTGGATGGCTACGTGTCCACGATGTATGACAAAGACAAAAACAGTGAATCACCCCGACCACGATAGTTGAATATAGACTGGACTCAACAACATACGTTTTCATATTTCGAAGTTCCGTAAAATAATCTCGTACAAGTTCTTACCTAACACACCACGCACACACGCAAGATATGTTTGGTAAGAATAGTTCGTTTATATGTTCTGATACACTTTATCTTCTTCTAAACTTTTGAATAGCTTAATGTCGTCTTTATCAATCATAGATGTTTCACCATCACTCTGTATTTTAATGTAATCTCCATATTGGTTCCAGTTATTGAATACGATATAGTCTATTAATTGGTTAGCATACTCTGATTCTCTATACTCGTGAAATACGATAACGTACTTATAGCTGTTCGATAAAAATTTTCCTTCATCTATACCATCAAAGCTGATTTTTATTTTTTGACTCATTGTTACATATATTACAAGAACTTGAAAGCCCATTAGCGTCGAAAATCATAATTAGTTGTATAAGATTATAATAGATATAAGATACATCGTTTACTAATAGACACAATACTTTTGCCCTAATAAGTATATACATAATATATGATGAATAAACAAAATCATTTAGATAGTACAATTTACGAAAAACTTTCTGTAGGAAGTATACGATTTGATACATGGCTTAATATCGATGAAGATGAGGAAATTATACGCTCAACATTTAGACATCCTATTGTTATAGCGAAATATCTCATCCTCATGCTCTTTGTTTTACTCGTTGGGCTTGTTGGTGCGACACAGCATATTCTCATATTAGTTATATCATTACCTATCATTGGCATCATTGGAATGTACGCTATGTTAGAACGGTATAAACGGTATTATATACTCACAAACAAACAATTGATTAAGAAAAACGGTTTGTTTACGGATGATGCATCTCGAAAATCTGCTAATCGAATTCAAAACCAGAGCTTAACGCAATCTGTTTTCGCTAAATTAGTCAGCTCCGTTTCGGATAACTATGGAAACATCTATATTCAAACCGCATCAGGGAACGCTGAACCTGACGTTGTATTAGACCACGTACCTAATCCGAATAAGTTCACAGCTGATTTGCAAGGCATACAAGATACGAATAACCAAAACAGTACGAATTAAATCTCTTTAGAACCATGCACCTTATAAATCGTATTTCTTTCGCATATTTTTTTCAATATCTCGTGCTTGTACACCATCATCGTTATGTATATGTTCTTGTAATAAGTTAACATACGTATCAACACCGTCTTCAATACTCATCTGAGCTATTTTTTCATCAGAACATTGATGCCAGATTATACATTTGTTATCTTTGTCCTCTAAATCTACGAAATGCAATTTAGAATCGAAATTTTTAGGGTCATTCTTCGCATCTCGCTCACCAGTTACAACAGTATAGACATCACCTATATCTTCAGCAATATCTAACGCCATATCATCTTTTACTCCTGTTATAATACTCATATATCCAATTGTACAATTAATCTCATCATTAAGTTCTTGTATCATACCTAAATCCTTAATTATGCAACCCTAAATGTATACTTACTCTTTGTAGCCTTATTATTCGTATAGTATAGGTGTAATCCCCATAACTATAACCAGATGTATGCTGAACTACTTCTTATGAGTGAGAGAGAACACAAACCGATTGGAGACTGTGAGTACCAGAGAGGATTGTATATATACCTTGACGAGGAGACCGACCTGTGGGTAGCATATAAAAAATTCGCCCCTGTGTCTTCGTGCGGTGATACGAAGGAAGATGCTATAGAGAACTGTAAGACAGCTCTCGAAGACTACTACGAGGATGAAACGACGTATTGGGATACATGGAGCCAACAGTGTCCCGATTGTTCTGACGGGCAATTGGAACCGTTACAATACAGCTGTAGAGATGAACAAGATAATCGTGTCTACTGTCATATGTGTGAAACAACGTTCAAATTAAAACCGAAATCAGTTAATTAGTTATTTTTCTAAATTCTCGTTCATAGATTTTATCTAAATCTAAAAAGTTCACAACATCATATGGGTAGATACAAATCGGAACGAACCCTTCATCTCGGTAATATTCTCGTTTAGATTCAATATTGAGCTTATTATCTACGATTACTTCCACGGCAAGCCCTTTGATTTCTTCGTGAGGGAGATAGACACCCACATCACACTCATTATCACCGATAGTCATATCTAATACAACCGTTCTATCTTCTCCTTCAGTAGCAAATCGACCAGTTGTAATCAACTTAAGTAAGATATGGAGTGGACTTTCGCTTGTCTTCATTATCTGCTTCCCGCTCGGATATGTGACAGGGTGGATGTGTGCTCCACAGGTATTGCATCGACCATTACCCTCAATGACTTCTTCTATACGTATGTCCCTACTCTCGCCGTTATTCAACATCGTTTCATCAAACAACGTCCTCGATTCACAGTCAGGGCATCTCTGTGGGTGCGGTCTATCACTACTGGAACTCATACGACAAGAGAGATGGATGGATTATACATAAATACAGTTGCCGACTGTAGTTAAATAATTAATCTCTTTAGACTTTGTTAAAAGTACCAATATACGATAAAAACATAATAAATGAGTTATAAACTATGCGACTAACTATAGAAACCAATATTATCTATCTGTATGATTAAGATAGTTTGAACTTACACTATCGATTGAACGATACAAATGTGATACAAAAAAATATACGATATATGCAAATATAGTTGCTCCAATTAATTCTTCATCGAATAATGGAACGTCTAACATCATACTTATTATAATAAAAGATGCTACACCAACTATTGGTATCTGTTGGTGCAGTGTATCGAATGGATATAGTTTTGAATGATTATGTTCAAGAACCAAGAACCGATTATCTTCATTTTGTATCGATATATCACAGAATTTGTACGGTTCCTGTACACTGGTAAGCTGGACATCAGACCCAACGAGCGTATCTGTATCTATCTTCTCTTTAAGTTCCTCAATAACCTCTTGTGACATCTCAAAGGTGTACTCATACTTAATCGTATATCAAATATATATTCTCTAATAATCTGTGCAAATATAAATCCTATGAATCCAAAAACTGCTGTTACTACAAGTATCCCAATCAAAGCAAATGCAAACATTATTTGTTCTATCATATTACATACTATGTGTTACAATGGTAAAGGAATTTATATTATTGGTATTAGTATATATTTTTGCGTTAAATAGTAATTTTGAAAAGGATTAAAAGAAAATAAAAAGTGATTCAGATAAAATATAGTAGGTTCATATTTCACGAATTGCGTACAGCTCACCATCTGGTGGACTCATACCTCTCGGCTCAGATTCAACCTGCTCGAACTGCTCTAAGTTCGCAACCTTAGTCATAACAAGGTCTGCAACAAGACCATCTGTTTTGACGTACAGATATTCAGAGTCAGAATCAAGCGTTGACTCTGTATCTGCAAGTGCATCCATCAGGTACTGTTCAACTTCTACTAACGATTTATTCCCTGTATCGTGTGTTTCACTCATTGTATAACCTACAACGTTCCAAACGGTTATTAGTGTTAGCGTATTAATACGTTGTATAAGAAGAAAAGCAATATTACTCTAACCGATATGAATTTCCAGATTCAATTGTTACTGGTGTTTCTGTATAAACCTGTTCACGATTTCCATCTGCTTTATATAGTTCAATATTCACTTCTTCGGAAGTTCCTAATGAATGTAATCCATCAATCGTATCTAACTCAATCACGATTACAGCTGGCTTATTTTGATTCGTGAGTTTGTTATGATTTATATCTCCAAATCGAGTTATAGAGTATTCTTCTTTAGATAGCTCATAATAAGACTCTGTATTTTTCATTTTTATATCCCATTCATCGAGATTAATATCGTCAGTGTACTTACCGTATTTATCTACCGTTATTTCGATTGAATCTATCTTGTTGTTACTGTTCTCAGAAGAAACTCCTACAACTTGTTCAGCTTCTAAGATTTCAGTATATGATTTTTCTTCACAAGTACTTTTTTCACAAGTCCTTTCTGCAGGCATTGGACCACCAAAAGAACCAACTAATAGTAGTAGTAGTACAGCTACGAAAGCGACAATAGCAATATGTTTTATCTCTACATCATCTATAGATATATCCATACGTGTAAATTAATTATCCCAGTGGTAATGTTTAATGCATATTAAAATAAAATAGAACCGTTAGAAATCAAATTCTGAGTTTGGTTCTATATTATCAGGAGCATTTAATTCAATAATTGTTATATCACCGTACTCTGTATGTGTCTCAATAATAATTGATTCACCTTCATTTAATTTAAATCCAGATTCAATATCTTTGTCTAAATCAATAGTTATAGTTACGAAACTATTTGAATTTCTTAGTACAAAGTTATTAGCATCTTGCGTATTATCTAATCTAAATTCTGATGCATTTATTTCTTTATATAGATTTTGTTTACTAATGACGAATTTAACCTTTTTCACATCAATAGTATTAGAGCCTTGTGCTCTTGCCGTCATAAGTCTTACTTCTTCAATAGTATTGTTTTCGTAAGATATACCTGTAGCTTTTAGATATTTGACTCTATCAGGCATATCTTGATTAATTTTATCGTTTGTATATTCTTTTTGTGATTGAAGTAATTGACCTGTATTTATTAGTATTGGAATTATTATGAGAGACAGAACTATTACTACTATTAGTATAAATCCTATAATAGCATTCTTTTTCGTTATATCCATACGTGTAAATTAATTATCCCAGTGGTAATGTTTAATCCATTATATTTTTAGTTGTATAAGATTTTAAGCAAAAATACCTATTATAAGCCATTCTAACGAGTAATTACTGTAATTCAAATAAACTCTTATCATTTACCTTACACATATAGGGTTTGGTGAGAGTTATGTATATATGTCAACACAAAAGGATACAATCTCACACACAATGCCAGTAACAGATGAAATTTACAAACGGATGTATAAGCACAGACTCGGAGATGATTATGATGAAGAAGAAATTCCGAAAGATATTGAGTCAGACAATTTCCACATCAAATGGGATGATACAGGGAGAGGACACCATGAAGCTGTAGAAAACGGAATACAGGGCTTTGTCGCAGAAGCTACGTTTGCTGTACTGCTTGACCAAGCTGGAATCGAGTACGAATGGGGTGGCGGAAAAGGAGAAGAAGATTTTGTCATCAATGGAAATGAGATAGATGTCAAAAGCAGACAGTCCAAAAAAGAATATCGTAACCTGATTAAAGACTATTGTATGAGTAACAGCGATAAAGTAGATTTCTATATTCAAACGATAGTGCATTATCACCCTCTAAACAAGGAGCGTATTACAGCAATAGAATTCTTAGGATACATATCTAATAAAAATGCGGAGAAGTTCGGGATAGACTGTAAGATGTACCAAGGTAATAAAACAGAATCAAAGAAGAAAGAAGTTCACCCAAAAGATTTGAACCCAGTAGTAGATTTAATAAGCATAATACAGAACTAAACAATTAATACGAAAACATATAGTGTTCTATTGTAAATATGTATGTATGTTTACGAATATTAAATTAGATAAAGAATTCTTCAAAACAGTATTAGGTTTTATTCTGTTAATTCTGTATAGTGGAATTAAAATATACGTTACGTATTTACTAATCTAAAAATCACACTGCTGTGGGTATTTCCAAATGCTATCTCAACACCATCAGTTTCAGATTCAGAAAACAACACCATAACATACCACCACTTTGCAGGTATCTGTTTTATCTGAAAATATGCCTCATCTTCTTCATGTGTATATTTTAAGACTGTTACACCGTCATCATCTTCAAATTCTTTTTCAAAACTAAAACCACCAAATGTTTATCTTTTAAATTAGACATAACAATAACATATTCGGTATTTAACCCTAATAGTATTACTATTTTTTAATTATTTAACTCTTTCAATAAAATATCATAACCTTATATAACTATTGTCTTAAAATATCTGTAATATTTAGAAATTAGTTCGGTTCTTGTTCAATAGTAAACCACCTTCCATCATATGAACATTTTCTATAACTCGTTTTACAAATTAACTCATCTCTTATCTTATAGACCATCTGATTATCTTTACTTTCCATACTTATACGACCAACATTAACGCCGAGTTCATCAATAAATGGTTCTTTCATATTCATCATCGTACCATCTTCTAATTCAAATAATAACTTATTTGAGAATTCTCCACCATCAATAATTTCTTCATCAACAACACCAACATTTTCTTTAAATTGTTCAAATGCTTCTTCATTTTTTATCGTTGTTATATCCATATTAACTATATACGTATCTATATCTTCGATATAATCATGCGGTACACGTATTGCTCGTAAAGTACCGTTAAGTGGTTCAATTGGTGGGAAACGTGCATCAATACTCTCTTCTTCAAATTGTGGTAATCGAAGAACGCTATCAACAACCACATCCATAAATTCACTCCCTCCATTCTTCACATATACAGTATGAGAATCAAAATCAACAGTTACATTATCTTCTTCATTTGCTACTTTTGTTAAGTAATCGCCTATTTCTTCTGTACCTAATTCATCTCTATTTTGTTTTGTTTTTAACATCGTAATATATACAAAGAGTTGAAAGCTTATATATGTTAGAAATAGGGTATGTTGTATAAGATATATACAGAATAAAAAATTTTAGATTCTATCTAAATGTCATCATATTATAGTAGGTATTATATAAACGAATTATATCTTTATCATTAGAATGAAAAACAACTTTAGAATTAATCATCTCATCATCAATAGCTTTTACACATGAATCAGGAAGTACATTACCTTGTTTATCGAGAGCTTGGTCAGTGTACCCATTACCGACACCAATTGTAATTAACCCATCATCTGTCTTACTATGTACCTTATGGATTATATTCTCTGAAAGAACCTTACAATTTTTCTGTGAGAATGTGATAACATCACCAACTTCAACTTCATCTATTGAATTTACTTCTTTAGTTATAACCAAATCATCTTCATGGATTTCAGGATGCATACTATCCCCCTCAACTTGTACGTTAGGATTGTATGTATTCCCAATAACAACACCACTAAATAATGAAACGAGGACTAAGCAGAGTACAGTAAATAACAATATGTAATTTCTCATATTATAATAAACACAGTGAAACCTCTAAAGTATTATATTATATCTCTTGTTGTATAAGAAAATATTATATATTTAGAAATAAGGTTCGGTATCATATTTTTTATTATCTATCTTTACATCTTCGCTTAGCTCACAATAACTGATAAATTTTCTACCTTGAGAATCCTGCTTTTCATCATACTCAGTAACTAAATCGAAAATTGTTATTACATCATAGTTATTAGTTCTATATTCATAGTCGCAAATTTTGATTTCGTTATCTTCTGTGACTGTTAACCATGTTTTATCTACATCATCATCAAAAATACTATTTAGTGATTCCTTTACAATACTCCAATCAACTTTTAACACATCATGCTCTACATTCTTCTCATCCAATTCAACCATATAATTACACTCATATACAGTATCGCATCTTTGGCATTCAACCGTTGTACTATCTGGATTCTGTGTTCGTATCCGTTTGCTACAGCTTGGACACGTTATATCTATACTTCCATCGTAGAAATGCAACTCATCTATATCTCTACTATCATGTCTAAAATATTATGAACCTATATGTTTACTGGTTGTTCATCCAATCTTGTGAATCGCTGGAACAAGTATTGGGACCGCTGAGAGCAATACAGTGATTTGTACTGCATGGAATGCTACAGCAGTTATCGATGTGAGGATAGGGAGTAAGGACAATGAGACAGTGAGTACTGTCATTGCTACTAATATCGCAACCATCTGTTTCCCTGAAACGATGTCTTCAGATAAATCAATCTCTTGATTTACCATATCATCGTGTACGTTACTGACTACGCCTGCTTCTTTACTCTGTTCAATGCTGTTTTCTTTTAATGATTTGTTATTAATCATATTATATACAATGTGTTATTACCCTATAAGCTTCAAAAAATAGTCTTTGTTGTATAAGATATATAGCAATAAAATAAAAAATTGTGTTTCTAATTTAGAGATGCTGGATTTTGAGTTTATCACACCAAAGCGATTCAACAAAGTTCTTAATCTCGATGCTGTCTGTAGAATCCATCATACTGCCAATCATCCGTATTGGTGTAAGGCTACCATATTCATTGGTGGTGAACTCTACAAGTGGGTCTGGAACGCCGTTATCTCGACGGTGTTCAACTCGGAGCTTATTTTCGTGCATTTGTACCTTCAAATCCATAAAGATGGTTGAGGTCGATGTGACGGATTCGTACGGTTCTATCTCTTTGAACGAACCATGCTCGCTATTCTCTTGGACTATCTTATTGACTACAGTTGTGAAGTTTGGACACGTTACGGTTTCGTTAGTCTGAGGTGTTTGACTCATATTAGTATATATGTGCTCTTACCCTATAAGCTTCAAAAAATAGTCTTTGTTGTATAAGATAAATACATAAACTCTATTTCTAATATATTTTATTAGAATTATAAACTATAATTAAATCCAAAAAAAAAATTTCTATCTTAGAACGCACTAAGATTTTCTACCGTATTCTTCGTTGTTTCTTTTTCCGAGTCGAACTGTTTATTTTCTGCCTTTGCCATTCCATCCAAATAACTGTTTTTGAATGCTTTGAATTGTTCTTCTTTTGTACCTGCGTTATTATCCTCTGTGTACTCACAATCAATGAATTCGTTTCTTATTGTTTCTTCTTTCGTCATTTCTACCATTAGTTTATCTCCGTTTAGAACCTTCATACAATTTCTAAATCCAGATGTTGTTGCCTCATTTTTTATTTTGGAAAATTTTTCTTTATCGTCTATTTCAAGGTATAATGGTTGGTATGTCATTACAATAGTATAAAGGGACTAAACCCCCATTAGTATGAAAAATAGTGTTATGTTGTATAAGAAATAACACGGATGCAGTAAATATCTCTATATGCTATTCTGAGCTGTATTCAAAAAAATTAATCTCGTTTTACCACTGGACTCGATTCGGCATGAAATCCATATTGACTGTGTGAGCCATATGTTCAACTGTACCTGTACGGACTAAGATACCACGAATATCACACCATATCTCAAAGTCCCCATTGGTTCTATTTTGCTGGACTAAATATTCGCCACACTCTGTGTGTATCGTTCCTAAGATAACCATATCACCACTGATGGAATATTCTACCTCGTTACTCTCAAATGTTGAGACATCTACTAACTCAGCAAGCTCTGCTCTAATCTGCTCATCTTGTTCAACGTGCTTATCCGTAATCTCGTAAGTTGGTATTGTTTGACTCATTATTAGAAATAGTATTGTGTTGTATAAGAAAAATACACGATAAGATTACACTATTACATAGATAATAAATAAATTAATGAATACACAATTAAATTGATTCTAAACTTAGAACGCACTAAGATTTTCCACAGTATTTTTTGTTGTTTCTTTGCTTTCTTTTTCAGATTGCTTTCTTTCTGCTTTTGCCATTCCGTCTAAGTATTGATTTTTGAATTTATCGAACTGTAATCCTTCCATTCCTTTTGCTCCGTTATTAGTAAATTCACAGTTATTAAATTCTTCTCTAATTTTTTCTTCTTTTGTCATTTGAACCATTAACGCATCTCCATTTAATACCTCCATACAGTTTTTAAATCCTAATGTTGTTGCCTCATCTTTTATTTTAGAAAATTTTTCTGTATCGTCTGTTTCGAAGTAAATTGGTTGGTAAGTCATCTACATATATTACAAGGGCTTAATACCCTATTAGTACATCTAAATTTAAGATGTTGTATAAGAAATTCAGCAAAACAATCTATATTCCAGCTCACAAAAAACCACCACTCTACAGCTCGCTATCTATGTATTCTCGAACTTCATCCACCGAACTGAAATCTTCTCGTCTAAATCCAGCACTCACCAATGACTCATCTACCTTACCGTTGGACACAATCACGTACACACGACTCTTACCCTCTTGAGGGTGTGTTGATACACCAGCAATAATAACTCCATCAGAGAGGTCTACAATCGTCTCTCGTGCATAGTTACCAGCCCAACCTGCTCCATCATCCCAATCATCATCGAAAACAGATATTGCTTCTTCTACAGTACAATTAATTTTATTTGTATGGTTTGTTTCAACCATATATTATATTATACCCTTCAACCATATATTATATTATACCCT
>Ga0208138_100395_pt1 | contig 19980 bp, 20 predicted proteins | sample AntRauMetaRauer3_FD_184786 | JGI IMG/M metagenome (GOLD analysis project Ga0208138, IMG submission 184786) | Saline lake microbial communities from Rauer Lake, Antarctica, in enrichment culture - Antartic Rauer Lake 3 Metagenome Rauer3 (SPAdes)... ...
CCACGCACGAGCACAAGTGTTCCTCGCGCTGTGCCTTCGTCTCGTTATTGCGATCACCAACGACGAACGCGGAGACAATCCAGGAAGCACCGTCATCACGCTATGAGAACTATTCTATGACACCCTCTACCAAGATATCGTGCTTCTGCAATTGGGTTTCCTCAACCTTCTGGAAATAATCCTCAGGAATGTACACTAAGTCGGTAAGGTTGAGATACCCCTCAGATTCGACTTGTGTCCCTCCAATACTGATGTATTCTCCCTCATCTAAACCCCCGCCAGTTGGCCGTCCTCCTGTTAAGAGATCAGATAGCAAGTTTTCGAGTTTTGACTTATTCCACTCATCTATACCGTTGGGTTCTGCTAGTTCCGCAGATTCGGCATCAGCGAACTTGTCAAACTCATCATCCTCATTCATAGTCCAACACCTCCATATGCTGACTCATCTGCGATTCAATCTCGTCGCGCTCATTCTGCAACTCCCGAAGCTTTGCCAATTCGTCTTCCACATTAATATCTTCCTCCGGTTCGGTCGTGTCCACGTAGAGCGCTATGTTCAGGTTCTGGTCGTTTTCGGCAACTTCCTCATGTGAAACCGTGCGTGCACGGCGTTCAATCGTCTTCCAATCTTTGAAGATGCTGGTAATATGGTCAATCCCCTCGTCAAGGAGTTCGTTTTGGTTGCTGAGCTCAGTGTAGAACTCCTCATCAGCTGCGTTGATGAACTGAATCTCGCTAGACCGGTGTTCCGGTTTTTCAGCATTCAACACCAAAATCGCACTCGGAATTGAGACGTTCTGGAAGAGGTTTTCAGGAAGTCCGACGACCGCTTCAATCAAGTCACGCTCAATCAAGTAATCACGAAACTTACTCTCGTGTTTCCGGAACAAAACGCCATGGGGGACTACGATCGCTGCTTGTCCAGTCTCCTTTAGTTGATTGGCCATGTGGAGAATGAACGAGTAATCCCCCCGATCTGCTCTCGGCAGTTTCTCAAGATCGTTGAACCGCCCGTACGAGTCGTCTTTTAGGGTGTCTTTGTCCCACCGCGCCGAGAACGGGAAGTTCGCAAGGATATAATCGAAGTGTTCGAGTTCGGAATCTGATTCGGTGAACTGCGGGTTAGACAGCGAATCTCCCTTCTGGATTTCACCCGTGACGTCGTGGATGGCCAGATTCATTTGTGCCATCGCGTACACTGTCGGATTGATCTCTTGCCCTGTGAAGCGAATGCTCCGCCAGTGGTCTTCCGGAACTTTCTGGACCTTCTGTAGGTGCTCAGCAACTTGAACGAGCATCCCGCCAGAACCACACGTTGGGTCGTGAACACTGGTGTCCTTCTCGTACGGCTCCAAGATTTTCACCATCAACTCAACGATTTCCGGCGGTGTGAAATACTCGCCACCGTCTCGCCCCTCTTCTTCTGCGAAGTGCTTGACGAGGTCCATGTACGCTTCGCCAAGCATGTCCGGTGGGACTCGATACCGGCTCAGATTCGTTTCATCTAAGTGCCGCAGAAGCTCTTCGAGACGGTTATCTTCCTGTTGGGTGAATGCATCAACGCTGGAGTATTCGACCGTAGAGATCCCGTCAAATTGGTCGTTGAGCTCCTCGAATTTCCGAAGTGCATCGTCAACCCGCAATGCGGTGTTGTTTGCGCTGAGAAGATCATTCCACCGGTACTCTTTCGGAACGACATATTCGTGGAAGGCCTCATCGTGAGCAAGCTTAACAGCGACTTGGTGATCGATGCCTTCCTCTTGTTTCTCATTCAGGACGCGCTCGTAGTTGTCTTGGTAAGTGTCTTGGAACGCTTTGTAGAAGACGAGCGGTAGGATGTACTCCTTATAATCGGTTTTATCAACGCGATTCCGAATGATGTCCGCACATTCAAACAGGTGTGATTCTAACTCGGGGAGAGTGATGTCAGCTTCGTCCCGCGTGATGACCTCACTCCCTTCCGTTTGCCCTGTCGAAGACGTATTCTGGTCTGGAAGGGTTGAGTTTCCGTCGGTCATAGTTTCCGGATAGATACGATAATTAACCAGGTACTGATAAAGCCTTGTGCGAGAGGTGTATGAGATACCTTCCGCTATCTGTCGGTTCTGAATTTTTCATCGGGTCGGTTCACGATTATTTGGAAACTGCAAACTTCCGTTTACCGCGCTCGATGAGGCACCATCACCAGAACCTGGTACGGTGTTCTAACACTATGACTCCTCCAAAAATGCTTCTTCTGTGTCTGAGGTGCGGAGTTCCTCAATTTGTTTATCAATCTGTTCCCAATATTCTCTAATTATGTCTCCGTAGGCGTTCCAAATCAGGAGTCCGACGATTATAGCACCAATAATCGCGGCAGAGGCAAGAAACGGGTCGGTTACAGTTCGGATGATCAAAGTCACCGTAACAATAAGAGCTGTCCCTTTCGAGGAGAACAGGCCCACGTATTCGTCTAATCGGCTTTCATCTTCTATTAGACCAGCCCCATGGAGAGCAAAAATACCGCCGCTGCTTAGGATTAGAAACGCCGAATACAGGAGCGGCTCAATGAGTTCTCCGCCCTCCCTAACTTGGAAACCGATGAACCCTATCAGGAAGAACCACAGAACTGTATTTGAGCCCAAAGCAAATGCTCGATGTCCATCGTCATCGTTGAAGGAACCGCCAATATAATGCCCACCCGAGAGTCCGACAAATAGTGACGTGAAGAGCACGGAAGCCGCTTTGACGGGCGAATCAGAACCAGAAACGAGATGCAGAGGATCTCCTGACAAAATATAGTTTCCCCACAATCCGATTGAGAAAAATAACGCTGTTAAACAGACTCCACCAATAAATGCGTAGGCACTCTTTCTCATACTTTTGTATTCACTTTCTATCCAAAAAACAGTTAGCATTGTTCTCCACCAACTGCATTCACCACGGTCACGAACATCTCCACCGGGCGCGATCGGTGCTGAAAATTTGAAGGAGATACATGATGCCAGAGAAGTCACCAACATTTCCGAGGATAGTTAGCTCAATGAATTGGTTGAGAATCTAGATGCCGTGCTCGGTAGTTTTGGTAGAGATACAGAAGATACTTTGTTAGATGTGTGCGGTGAGGATTATCCAGCTTGAATCTGTTACAGTACTAATTGAGCGGTGTGGACCGTATTGAGGCGGGGGAAATGGGCAGCTCACGATATGCGATTCAAACTGACGTGGCCCTCTCACACCAGTACCCTCTTCAAGAAATTCAGAAACCCTGGCTACAGACATCATGGATTGCATTGCTGCCACTTTCCCTTCCAGAATAGTTTGAGTTCCACGACTGCATCCGTCATGTCAATGAGTGGGTGGTTTGTAGTACGCCAAACAGCCAAAGCAGGATAATGGAATCCGTCACCTCTGCTGATGGCACACCAATTGCATATGAACGAACCGAGAGTGGGTCACCACTCGTCCTCGTTCACGGGGGCGCCAGTGACCACCGGTTCTGGGACCTCTCCGATATCCGTTCCACCTTCGCGGATCACTACTCGGTCTACGCGATGGATTGCCGTGGTGTCGGCGAGAGTGGCGACGCCGAAGAGTACGAGTTGGAACGGGAGTTCGCGGACGTGGCGGCGGTCGTCGATGCGATCGACGAGCCAGTGACACTCCTTGGACACTCCTCCGGGGCACTCTTATCGCTGGAAGCGGCCCTGCGAACAGACAATCTCGCCAAACTCGTCCTGTACGAACCCCCCATCGTGGTCGGCGACTACGAACTCTACGACGAGGAGACACTCGCAGAAATGAAGCGACTGCTGGATGCCGGTGAGAACGAGCGAGTACTCGTTACGTTCCTGCGGGAAATCGCTCAATCCACGCCGGAGGAGATCGACGCACAGCGCTCGGCACCGGACTGGCCCGACCTCGTGGACGCTGCCCATGTCTGGCCTCGAAGCCTGCAAGAGGTCGGTAAGTACGAGTTCGATGCGGCCCGGTTCGCAGCCATGACGACGCCGACGTTGCTGTTGTCGGGGAGTGAGAGCCCCCCGTTCTTGAGAGATGCCACAGAAGTGGTTAACGAAGCGCTGCCGAACAGCCGGCTCGTTACCTTCGACGGGCACGCACACGAGGCGATGCTTACGGCGCCGGACCGATTCGTCGACGAGGTACTCGCGTTCGTACGTGAGTCAGACTAACTAAGTGACGAGTGTCTACCATTCCCGGCGCAGTTCAAAATTGGACGCGTATCATGCAGTTGCATGGAATCCCTCGTCCGTGAACCGCAAAGTGCGGGAAAGAGTAACGTAGATTGCCGGCGTAGTTGTAGAGTTGAGGAAGAATGGAAACAGTCACGTCAGCGGATGGTACATCGATCGCGTTCGAGCGTACGGGGAGTGGGCCACCGCTCGTACTCGTCCACGGAACGACCGCCGACCATACTCGGTGGAAACCAGTTCTCCCCGCCCTCGAAGAATACTTCGCCGTCTACGCGATCGATCGTCGTGGCCGGGGTGAGAGCGGTGACGCCGCCGAGTACGAGCTGGAGCGGGAGTTCGAAGATGTGGCTGCTGTCGTCGATTCGATCGACGAACCCGTCGTCCTGCTCGGCCACTCCTACGGGGCGCTCTGCTCCCTAGAGGCGGCCCTACGGACCGAGAACCTCCGAGCGCTCATCCTGTACGAGCCGCCGATTCCGGTTGGCGACCACGAAATATACCAGGAAAACGAACTCGCAGAGATGAAGGCATTGCTCAATGCGGGCAAGGATGAGCAGGCGCTTGTGTTCTTCCTGAGCGAGGTCGCCGACATTCCGTCGGCACAGATCGACGCGCTTCGTTCGGCGCCGAATTGGCCAGCCCGTGTAGACGCCGCCCACACCGCGTACCGTGAGACAAAGGCGCCCGATAGCTACCACTTCAAACCCACCCGGTTCAAGCGGATGACGACACCGACGCTACTGTTGACTGGAGGGGCGAGCCCGCAATGGTTCAGGGATGCAGTAGAATCGGTCAACGACGCACTCCCGGACAGCCGAATTGTCGTCTTGAAGGGCCAGGAACACGTGGCCATGAATACCGCTCCCGAACTCTTTATCGACTCCGTGTTAGCGTTTATTAGTGAAGTGAACTCGCAAACAGACTAGGGGCCTCTGGTAGATTCGACTTCTGTATGTAGCTAACGGCTCCTATCAACTGAAGGACTCAAATATGCTGACTCTTGATTACGCACTGCCTGGGTAGCGATCCCCGTCCGTAGAGAGACTCCTGGTCGGTTGTCCTCGAACCTTCGTCAGTTGTTGGAAGGTCACGCTCCCATTCAGCCCTCCGGATGTCCTCAGTACTATGTCGGCTGTGGAACAGGGAGCGTGGCCATCACTGCCGCCCGACGAGGCGCCCGTGTCATAGGACTGGACATCACACCGGCGATGCTCACCGAAGCTCGGAAGAACGCGGCGATTGCGGATGTCGAGGATATCGTCTGGCGCGAGGGCACCGCGACGGACCTCCCGTTCGAGGACGACGCGTTCGATGTCACGCTCTCGAGTGTTGGCCACATGTTCGCCGATCCGCCGGACACTGCCGGCTTAGAACTGCTTTGTGTTACGCAGCCTAGCGGTCGCCTCGCGTTCACGTCGTGGACACCCACGAGCGTCGTCCCTGCCATGGGGCGGGTGCTAACGGAGTATCTCCCGCCGAATCCGGACGCACCGGAACCGCCTTTTCTGTGGGGGGACCCTGATATCGTGCGGGAGCGGTTAGGTGATCCGGTTGGTGATCTCGAATTCGAGACCGGGACAGTCTGGACTCCCTTGCTCTCGCCGGCGCACTACTGGGAGGCCGCAACAACGCAGTCCGGGCTGTTCATCGTCGCACTGGAGAACGTCGATCCCGAAGATCGTCCGGCGCTCCGCGAAGAGATGATCGAGACGATTGAGCAGTACTTCGACGATGGCCAGAACGCGGTTCCTATGGAATATCGACTCACGATGGCGACGGTCTAATAGCGAGGTGATGATCACTATCGTCGGACCTCACCCTTCTCCTAGGGTTATACGCCGAATGGGCGACCCCGACACTGATGACGTTCTCAATGAGATAACAGCCCTCGTGGACGACGGCGAGAACGAGCAGGCTCTCGTACTGTTCTTCCGCAATGTCGTCGGCTCATCCTCAACAGAACTCGACGCGCTTCTCTCGGCACTGAACTGGCCGGCCAGCGTGGACACTGTCCATACGGCCATCCGGGAAGAACGGGCGCGTAAGGGCTACGAGTTCGATGATGCGCGGTTTGCAGGAATGACTACCCTGAACTTGCTGTTGTCCGGGGACGAGAGCGCTTCGTTTCTTAGGGACGCGACGGATGTGCTCAACAACGCACTTCCGAACAGTGAGATTGCTATTCTTACTGGGCACGGACACGCCGCGATGAATACCGCGCCGGAACTCTTCGTTGACGAAGTGCTTGCGTTCGTCCTTGAATCGAACTAACAGGCCACGACTCTCCTCGCCGGTCTACGGCTCCAACAGACCGGACTAGACCTCTCGCATAATCTTCTTTACGTGGTCCTGAGATACCGAGACGTCGTGCGTCTTCTCGGCGTGCTGCTGGACGAATTCTATCAGTTCCGGTTCGTTCTCTGAACGAACGAGGAATTCGCAGTCTTCGAATCCTGCGTGGATACAACTTACCTCCTTGACCATAGTTTTGTTACCCCACGAGATAGAGTAGTCCTTCGGAGAGCATAGCGATTGCTCCGTACAGCGATGCTCCTAGACCTACCATTGAGTAGTGCGGTCTCTTGTAAGGACTACTCCGCAGGTATTGCTTCGCGGAGGCCCTTCTTGGTGAAGGTCTCGAGCAGGATGGATTCGGCCCTGTATGACTCATAGACCGTCTCAGCCCAGGCACGAGCTTCAGGGGACTCCGTATCGATGAAGGCACTGAGCGTATTGGTCTCTGGGTCACGCACGGCAATTCCGATGCGGTCATCGAAGAGCGCGAGTCCGAACGGGAGCGAGTCGTGCAGTCGGATTGTGAGATTGCCACTCACGCATACCTCGACGCATCGCTCAGGGTAGTTGTCCATGATGTCCTCGACCACCGACACCGGATCGATGAGGTCCGTTTCCATGCCCTCAAGGATTTGTTCTTGGATTTCCTCCATGTACGTCGGCGCGATCATCCACGTGTTAAAACCCCGTAGCGTGGAGGTCTGTTGGACGAGTGTGACGTATCGGAGCATGGGACTGTACGGGTCACCGGAGTCGGGAGTCGTCACGGTGGCATCAGTGAACGCGTCGAGGGGGAGTGACAGATCAACGCTGTTCATCGATTCTAATACCGGAGCGAGATGAAACGCCGTCGTCGCCTCAGTCTTGAACCGGGCAATCGTCGCTGCCAGTGCCTCGCCCAGCGGGGTAAGCTGGAACACCCCATCTATCCGTTGGATCAGGTCCCGGTCAGTGAGCCACCGCGTGAACCGATGGCTGGTGGCACGTGAGATTCCGAGCCTCTCTTCCAGTTCGTGTCTCTCTAACGGGCCATCGCTCAGCGCGTCCAACATTGGCGCGCGTCGAAGAAGCGCGAGAAACCCCTCAGTGTCCGACGGCGGTACAGGATTCATAGGAGAGCTACGCTCAGAGAAGTGATAACCCTCTCGCAGAGACCGGTAGATGAGATGCTCTCAGTGATTGAGTAAATATCACAAGTCAATTATAGATTCTCCGCCGGCGTAGACAGAACTGTTCGTCACAAGGTGTGGCGGCAGGGATACAGCCCCAGGAGAGATACCAATGACTGAAAACATGAAACAGGAAGGAACCGTCAAGCAAGGAGTGGACATGGAACGTCTCGAGGCGTTCCTAGAGTTCGCCGAGGAGAACCCCGAGGAGGTTCAGTTCGAACTCGAAGCGACGGGTGTCTACGAGGGACGCGCCATCCACACCAAGGCAAGCACCGGACCGTACACGCTCGGCGGACAGGAGATCGACCGTGTCGCCCGCGAGTACACCACGCACTTCGGCGGCCACCGGGAAGTCGAAGACGCCGTCGGCTTCGTCAATCCGACGGATCGGCAGGAAGTCATCGAAACCGCGCTTGCCGCGCTCTCGGGATGTCTCAACGCCGCCGTCAGCATGAGCGCGCTGGCACGAGGCATCGACCTCGAGGAACTCGAGACTACTGTCCGCATCGAGTGGGACCCATTCGTGTTCCTCCACCTCGAAGACATCGAGGGCGAGGACGGCGAACCGGTGGACATGTTCGGTGATCTCCATGTGGAGTTTGAGGTCGCAGGCAATCTCGACGAGGATGATCTTCGATACATCGAGGAGTCTGCGGGACGGTCGGCGGTCTACAACCTCATGACGTTGGCCCACCACTGCGAGCCGACTGCTCGACTAAAGAAACCGTCGGTGAGGATGAACTGAAACTCCGTTTTACCGACGAGGTTCGCTATGCTATTGTGAGTAGAAAGCCCGACCCAATGGAATCAGTTGGACAATCGATGTACCGTATATATCGCAACTCGCTGTGCGTTGTCACAGAGATTCACCCACTAGGAACGAATCTCCGTGACACTGCATCGTGGTCAGATACTTAGCAGCTCGGCGCCTCTACTGGTTTCGATGGTGATTCACCGGCGGGTACGCCGAGGAAGACGAGGTAGGCCATCGCTGGTTCGGTATCACTTACGTTTTCCACAACATCGGGGTGTTCGCCAGTAGCAACGAGCGCCTCACCTGCCGCGTAGGTGCGGGTGACACATCCGTCCTCGGTATCGAAGGTAACATCGATCTCGCCGTCGACAACGCTGCCGATGACAGGTCCCTTGTCACCGTGCCAGCCGCTTGTCCCGCCCGGCTCAAGGCTCGCCTTGACGATGACGGCGGTCAACGCATCGTGAAGGAACACTGAATCGTCAGCACCCTCCTCGTATGCAACGCCGAATGCCGCGGATACGTCGTCGGGGAAGGTCGCGTGAGGCGCGACAACTTCTGTCTCGAAGCCCTCTGGTCCCCGGGTGTCCTGCTCGTCGCCGTTTTCGATCGTTTCGTTGTCGCTGGCGGTAGCGGTCCCACCCAGGGCGAGCGTACCCGCCCCGGCCGTACCGGCCTTTAACAGCGTTCTACGGGATACTCCGTCGGTCTGTGTGGGGTTGTCAATCATTGTTCGGTTTGCCTCTCGGCAGGAACGATACGACCACGAGAGTAAGGTAGCTATCTTATGCGATTCTTGCAACTGGTGGTTCCCATTCGTCGACTGCCCAGAAGTCGCCTACTGCAAGTAAGGAACTCCAGTTTGCGGTGTTTCTTGGTGGTGGACCTAATCACCACCAACCGTCTCGTCGTGGAGGCCGACACGGTGAGTAGGGACTGATCCTCCCGCTGGGGGCGTGTTTAGTGAATCGTGCTATGCTGGATTCGCGATCAACCACGTTTCGGCAGTTTGTCGCTCGACGTGACTGAAACAGTTTGAGAACGAGGAGGTTTTTCTTTGTGTCCCTCTGAATATATACTCGACAGCGTTGCGGATCCTACTGAGTTCGTGCTAAAATCGAAGGCCAGAGCGATGGAGTGCTTTCTGAAAGCGGTCAGAACGTTAGTCGTCGAAAACAGTCGTGTATGGCGGAATTTGTTCCTCAGTGGGGCAACCACTGTATACATCCAGTATGGCGGTCGTTGATGCGGATCACCGTTTCGTCCACCGCGGTTCGATCCGGTGGTTCATCGCTGGTGGGCTGTGGATATGGTTTCTTTCCCCAGTGATGAACGGCTTTTCGACCCGGGTACACACCGGATTAGTGATATCCCAGGACTGTAGGTAAAGGTGATGTTTGGTCCGGGTGAATCGAATACACTGAAGGGAAGTCAGGAAGACAAATTGTTCCAGCGTACACTTTATCCGCCGTGATAGCCGTCGGAACGGCAAGATTCTCCTCGGCTGGGCAACTGCGGCGGGGCCGATGGCGCCGGCGACGCATATCGTCGATGGCCCCGTACCCCGAGTGCCATTTCGCAACGGGTTCTCAATTCCGATGACTGTGCCCAGATGGGCCAGAGTGGACGGAAAATCCACACACATTATATCATATTCCAAGGTAGTACTATAATATTATAGGTAGCGCCAGCAAGATGGGTTTACCACCGCCCAGACACCTGGCTCACAGCGAGATTCTACCGGGCCTAAACCGAAACCGCTCGCCCGGACATCAACTGGTTAGTGCCCGTCATGGTGGATATACCACGGGTAGTCGGAGCCATTCCCAGCGGACAATCAGAGTTTGCCCTGGTACCGCGCAGAGGCGATGATAGAGACGACGCCAGCGATTCCGAAGACACCAGTCATGATAAAAATCGGTGTGTAGGTGCCCAAGTGGTCAAAAGCGAGGCTGGCCAGCCACGGGCCAAGCAGTGCGGGGACTGCGAGCGAGAGCGTGGTCAAGCCGAACAGTGCGTTGAGATTGCGTCCCCCGAAGAGGTCCGCCGGAACGGAAGACAGCAGGGCGCCGGTACCGCCATAGCCGACACCGAAAAAGCCCGTGATAGCGAGCAGCATCAGCCGTGTCGTGGTCAGGGGGAGGCCGATCAGAGCGACTGCCATCACGGCACCACATGTGACGAAGACGGCCAGGCGGCCGAGCCGGTCGGCGACGCCGCCGATACTAAGGCGGGCAACTGTCGTCGTACCGCCGACAACGCTAACGGCGAGAACGCCAGTCTCCTGGATGCCGTGCTGGGCGGCGTAGTTGACGATGTGATTGAGCAGCACGTACAGCGTCCCGTACAGCAGAATGTAGCCGGCAAAGAGCAGGACGAAAGCGCGACTTCTGGCGACCTCGGCGACGGTCTGTAACTGGTCGTGCCAGTCGCCTCTTGACCCGGGACGGTCGTCGGGAAACTCGGTATCGACGCCGTCAAATTGCTCTGGGTCGTCAGCCATCACCAGTGCTGCCAGGACCAGCATGAGCCCGAGGCCCACGCCGAGCACGGGGAACGCCCCGCGCCAGCCGACCGACGTGACGAGCAGCGACGCGGTTGGCGCGATGATGACCATACCCATTCCGAGGCCCGCGCTCGCGATGCCCGTCGCCATACCACGTCGCAGGTAAAACCACTGGGGCGGCGTCGCGTAGCCAATGACGAACGCGAGGCTCATGCCGGCCCCCGAGCCGATGCTGTAGGTCAGGAGGAGGACCACCAGGCTCTCTGCCTGGCTGCCAGCGACCATACCCCCACTCAAGAACAGGGCAGCCAGCACCAGACCGCGCCGGGGTCCCACTCGCTCTACGAGGACGCCCATCGGCGCTGTAGCGCCGTAGAGGACGAACAGCTGGACGCCGTAGACGAGCGACGTTCTGGCCGTCGACGCACCGAACGACGAGACGAGCGGGTCGAGGAAGACGCCGAAAGAGTAGGTCATCCCGAAGACCACGCCGTTGACTACGAAACACGTCAGGGCGACGATCCAGCCGTAGTAGACTGACCCGGCAGTAACTCTGGATAGCATGGTGGATTCCGGTTATCCGCGCCCGCCTGCCAGACGGTCGGCCTCGGGGAGCGTCCGCAGCCACAGCATCGCGCCCGTGCCCACGAGCGGGCCGACGATGAGCGGCACGAAGGCCCACTGCCACCCAACCATGTCCTGGACCAAAGGGATCAGCTGGATAGAGGCGATGGTGATGAGAAAGCCGATAGCAGTCTGCAGCGTCAGTGCAGAGCCGACGTAACTCTCGTCGGCGAGTTCCGAGACGGCCGCGGAGAACTGTGCGGAGTCCGCGACGATGAAAAAGCCCCAGACGAGGACGAACGGGACGATGACGGCCAGAGACGAGCCGAACACGACGCCCGCGAGGAGACAGGCGGTACCGGACACGCCCATCGAGACACTCGTCACTAGCGAGCGACCCCAGCGGTCAGCGGCCGAGCCCGCAAGCCAGGCCCCCACCCCGCCGATGGCGATGGTGCCGAACGCTAGGAGCGCGGCGAGTTGTTCCGCGTTGGCCGTCCCGCTAGCCTGGAAGCTGGCAGCGAGATAGATCGGTATCCAGGTCCAGACCGCGTACAGCTCCCACATGTGCCCGAAGTAACCGGTGTTCGCCAGAACGACGCCACGGTCGGTGACGATTCGGCGAATCGCGCCCGGGTCGAACGGGGCCGTCTCGGGCTGGTAGGGCCCGTCTTCGTAGGCGAGGACGAGGAGCCCACCGAGAGCTGCGAGCCCTGCAGTTCCGTAGAGCACGAGGTCCGGCTGGCCGATGCCGCCGATGGCCCGGAGGAGGTGTGGTGACGCCGACCCGACGGTGAGTGCGCCGACGAGGACACCGATGGCGAGGCCCCGCCCCTTGTCGAACCAGGCGGCCATCATCTTCATGCCCGTCGGATAGACGCCTGCAAGGGTGACGCCGGTGACGAATCGGAGGACAATGGCCGGGAGCCCACTCGAGACGAAGCCGGCGATGAGCGCCGTCGCACCGGCGCCAGCGAGCGCAGAGCCAGCAAAAAGATACCGGGGGCGAATGACGTCAGCGATGGTAAGCGTCGCCGACAGCAGCGCACCGACGACGAATCCCAGCTGGACCGCGTTGGTCAGCCACGCCGTCTCGGCAGGGGTGAGGCTCCACATCTCGGCAAGTTCCGGCCCGACAGCTGTCCCGCTAAACCACAGCGTCATCGCGAACAACTCCGCGATCCCGACGAGCACGAGCGCTCGCCACTTCCCGTTGGCAATGGCTGCCATTCCTGCATCAGAAAGGAGGTTACACGTAGAACAAAGTTTCGGTTGACTGAGCGAAACAGTGGCTCAGCGGCCGGTACGCGAGAGTGGGGCTAGTCCTGTACAGCTCGTTTGAACGCATCAAGGACCCCGGGATTGTCGATAGAGGAGAGGTCGCCGAGGTCGTCACCAGTGTAAGCGGATTCGATGATGCGCCGGACGATCTTCCCCGACTGCGTCTTGGGGAACTCGTCGACGAAGTGGACTTCCCGGGGGCGGAAGGGCTTTCCCAGTTCCGAACCGATTGTCTCCCGAATCTCCGCGGCCAGGTCGTCGTCGGCGTCGTAGCTCTCGTCGACGATAGCGTAGAGGACGACGCCCGTCCCAGTGCGCTCGTCAGGGACGCCGATGACGGCCGTCTGGGTGACCGACTCGTGGTCCATCGCCGCACCCTCGACCTCGGCAGGCCCGACCTTTCGGCCGGCGACGTTGAGGGCGTCGTCGGCCCGGCCGTGGAGAAACCAGAAGCCGTCTTCGTCTTCCTGCGCCCAGTCACCGTGGTCCCAGATGTCGTCCCAGGAACTCCAGTACTCATCGAGGTAGCGGTCGTCGCCGCTCCACAGAGACTTCGTCATGCTCGGACAGGAGTCACGCGCGACGAGGAAACCGCGTTCGTGCTCGTCAGCGACGGATTCACCCTGGCTGTCGACGATGTCGATATCCATACCGAGCCCGGGGCCGCCGAGCGTACACGGCTTCAGGTCGTTGATGGGCATCGGCATGAGGAAACAGCCACAGATTTCGGTGCCCCCGGAGATGTTGATTATCGGCGTGTCGCCGCCACCGACGGTCTCGTAGAACCACAGCCACGATTCCGGGTCCCACGGCTCGCCAGTCGAGCCGAGCAGCCGGAGGCTCGAGAGGTCGTGGCTCTCGACCCACTCGTCTCCATGTTCGCGCAGCGCGCGGATTGCCGTCGGTGAGACGCCAAGCTGGGTGAGTTTGTGTCGGTCGACCATCTCCCAGAACCGGTCGGGCGCGGGGTAATCCGGTGCCCCCTCGTACATGAACACCGTTCCCCCGAAGGTGTGTGTCCCGATGAGCGACCACGGCCCCATCATCCAGCCGATGTCCGAGACCCAGAAGAACCGGTCCGATGGCTTGAGGTCGAACCCGAAGTACACTTCCTTGGCACACTGCATCTGAATGCCGGCGTGTGTGTGGACGATGCCTTTCGGTTTGCCGGTCGTCCCCGAGGAGTACAGCAACATACTCTCGTCGTTGCTCTGCATCGAGACGGTGTCGAAGTCGTCATCCCGGGTCTCGACGGCCTCGCTCCACCAGCTATCGCGGTCGTCGGTCCAGGGGATGTCGGCGCCCAACCGGTCGTATACGACGACATCCGGCACGTCGGTATCAGCGTGGTCGATCGCCTGGTCGGCAGTCTCTTTGAGCGTTACTTCGGAGCCGCGCCTGTAGAAGCCGTCACCGGTAAACAGCACAGAACATTTGGGCTCCTCGAGGCGCGTGGCCGTCGCCTCGACGCCGAAGCCCGAAAAGATGGGCACTGCGATGGCACCGAGCTTGAAACAGCCATACACGATGCTGATAACCTCGGGGATCATGGGCATGAACAACCCCACAGTATCACCCTTCTCGATATCGGTGGCAGCCAGATAGTTCGCCACCTTGTTTGACTGCCGTTTGAGTTCGTGAAAAGTGACCTCTCGGACCTCGCCGTCTTCCCCCTCCCAGACACAGGCGACTTTGTTCCGGCGCTCGTTATCTAGCGCGGCGTGTTTGTCGACAGTATTGTGTGCGACGTTGAGTTCACCGCCCTTGTACCACTCGTCGAACTGGGGGCCCCGTGCGTCGTCACGGACCGTATCGTAGGGTTCGTAGAACTCGATGTCGAGGTAGTCGACGAGTTCGTCCCAGAACCACTCGATGTCCCCGTTTGCCCGTGCCAAGAGGTCGTCGTAGTCGTCGATGTCGTATTCCTGCATGAACTCCCAGACATTGGTGGACTCGACGAACTCCTCGGACGGACTATGGACTATCCGCTCCGATATGGCCTGTTCTGACATACCATGTGAGGGAAAACCCCACACACTAAAGAGTATTACCCTTTCCAGAACTATGACGGGAAAAATCCACCCCTGGACTGCGAGTCTGGCCGTACGATGGGCGGTCCAGTTTCGTGGCTAGGTCGACTCCTGGTCGATGTCCATGGTATAACAGACGGCAGAACCCTCGAGGACTTTGACGTCGTCGTCTCTGACGACGCGCGTCTCGACTTCGGTGATGGGTTTGTCCTCACGAACGTCGGAAACGACGACGATGCCGGTGATCGTATCTCCAGGTCGGACCGGGGCCTCGAAGTCCCAATCGACGTTCAGGAAGACGGTACCTGGCCCGGGGAGTTCCTGGGCCACGACGGCGTTGAGGATGGCGCTGGTGATTCCTCCCTGGACGACTATCTCGCCAAACTGGGAAGATTCTGCGGCCGCTTCGTCGTAGTGGAGTGGATTGTAATCGCCGCTGATCTCGGAGAACTTCTCGATGTCCTCGCGTTCGACGGTTCGGGATATGTTAGCGCTCTCACCGACGGACGGCGGGCTGGTCGGCCACGCTGAATCGGTATCATTACTCATGGGCGTCGTTAGCTGACGACGGCCTCCAGCGTCTTGAAACCACGGCCCCGCCCACCGGTCGCGGGGGAGCCTCTGCTGTTGCTGTCGAGGCAGAGACGGCAAAGAAAGCGACGCAGACGTACTGTTAACGTCAGGTTCCTGTGAGTCCGACGGAGACTGGCGCAGTTACATCGGCAGGAACGTCACACCCAGGATGATTATTAGTCCACTACCGATTAGGATCATCACACAGTAGCCCATGATATCCCGGACGGAGAGGCCACTGATTGCCAGAAGGGGGATCGCCCAGAACGGCTGAAGCATGTTGGTCCAAGCGTCACCCCAGGCGGTAGCCATTGATGCGCGAGCGATGCTGGTATCACTGGCCTCGGCCGCACTGATGATCGTCTCGCCGATGACCGACCACTCGCCGCCACCACTTGGGACGAAGAAGTTGACGAGACCACCCGTAAGGAACGCGACTGCGGGCAACGTCCCGTCGGGTGAGACTTCGATCATCCTCGTGGCAATCTGCGTTGCCAGGTTCACGGAGCCCTCGGGCGCATAACCCATCAGGCCCATAATCCCGGCGTAGAACGGGAACTGGAGGATGATCCCCCAGACATTTTCGACGGCCTCCTTCATCGATTCGATGTACGCTATTGGCGAGCCGTGTAGAACCAGCCCCGCGAACAGGAAAAAGAAATTCACGATGTTCAGGTTGAGGTTGTTCCAGGGCATCACGCCGTCCTGCACCAGCGGAATGGCGTAGTAGAGCAAGACGGTGATGAGGCCAGCGATCCCGATGACGTAGGCGATGAGGTTCGACCGCTCAAGTTTGTCGGCAAACGACATCTCACTCGGAACCGGAGTCGCCACCGCGGCCTCACCACCGTCCGCCGCAGTGTCCAACTCACTGGGGTCGATAGTCGTCTTATCCTCTTCATTGTCGGGGTACATCAGGTAGAACATCAACGGTAGGAAGACGAACGTGAGCACACCCACGAGGATGAGATTCATCGGGGTGAAAATGGTTTCACTCGTGGGAAGCGTCTCGCTGATGATGCCGGCCTCAATGAGGAAGTTCCCCTCGGTGTTCATCAACAGCGGGATGGACCCGGCTAACCCCCCGTGGAACACGAGGAAGCCAGAGTAGGCCCCTGCCACGATAAGCGGGAAGTCGATGCTTCGAATGCTCTGGGCGACCTTCCGTGCGAAAATTGCACCGACGACCAGACCCAAGCCCCAATGGATGAACGACGCGATCGCCGCGACCATCGGAACGAGCGCTGCAGCTTGCCGTTCCGTGGAGGGTGCACTCGCGATTTTCGTCAGCAGTCGGTCCACGGCGTCAGCCTGCGCCAGTGCGTACCCTGTCATTAGAATCAGCGTCATCTGCATCGCGAACGCTAAGAGATTCCAGAAGCCGCCGTACCAGCCATCGATCATCAGTCTGCGCGCATGAGTTCCAAAGCCTGCTTGCGGTTGAACTGCGACGAATGCCAGTATGTAGGTTATTATCGTTAGTAATACTGCAAAAATAAACGCGTCTGGAAGATACCTGTGAACGGCAGCTTTGCTATGCTCAGCCATCCGACGGACTACGTTTGTCATTGGCTAACACCAATTTTGATGATAGTATAGGGGATTATAAATCCACTGGTGGTTCTGGATAGACCAGTACCTGTGGAAGGAGAACATCTTCTGAAACGTTTGAGAATGGGAAGAGATAGAGGAAGAAGAAAGTGTAGGAACCCGCTGGGCGTTACTCGTCGAGGGGCACGAAGACGTGAAGCGGCCAGTCTTCCTCGTGAGGGAGCGCGAACTCCCGGTCAGCTTCGGTCGGCTCACGCTGTTCGACCCGGACGCGGTCTCCAATCGCTATCTCGTCGTACGGCGCCTCGACCCGACCCGGGAAGCGACCGGTCGAGTCGAGCTCCACGATGGCGACGGCCAGCGGTGCCAAGTCATCGAAGACGGGCGCCGTCTTGTGGATGTTCGTATGCGAAACGATAGTCCCCTCCTTGGGGAGGTCTTCGGCGACGACGTCGGACCCCCCACACTCGTTACAGATCGGGCGCGGTGGGAGGAGGACTGCATCACAGTCCTGACAGCGGCCACCAACGAGCCTGTCCTCAGAGAGTGATTCGAAGAAGCCTGCCGAGGTGAGTGAGTGTTCCAGGTTGAGTTCGCCGCGCGAACTACCGCCGTCCGTCATCGCGCGGGATGGCTGTTCGTCCGAGTCGTCTGTCGTATCCGGGTGGGTGTGGTTTGTCATTGGTTTAGGCTGTGAAAACGTGTGCAGTCGTCATTGCGTCGCCGGTCCCGCCTTCGTTGACGGCGAGCGCTGCGGTCGCGTCGTTGACCTGTCGGGCGGTGGTTGCGCGGCCGGTGAGTTGTTCGTACGCCTCGATTGCCTGGTAGAGGCCGGTCGCCCCGACCGGGTGACCCCTGGCCTTGAGTCCGCCGCTGGTACTCACCTGGACGTTCGTACACTCGTCGCTCCGTTCGTCAGGGTCGTAGCCGATTTGGCGGCCCTCCCCTGTCGGCGTGAAGCCGGCTGCCTCCGCCAGCAGTGCCTCGTTGACGGTAAACGCGTCATGTACCTCGGCGACGTCGATGTCCGCTGCCTCGAGGCCGGCCTGGTCGTAGGCAGAGTGGATCGCCTTCGACGCGCCCTCGAGTTCAGTCAAGTTGTGCTCTGCGAGCGCCAGGTAGTCGGACACGGCTGCGTAGCCCTCAATGGCGACCGTGTCGTCCCGGTCGACCAGTTCCATCGCCACCTCCTCGTTGGTGACGAGCACGGCGGCTGCCCCGTCACTGACGGGGGCACAGTCGTAGAACTTCAGCGGATTCGCCACGTACTGGGATTCGAGGACCGTCTCGATGTCGAGATCCCTGTCGAACTGGGCGAGTGGGTTGTCCCTGGCGTTGCGGTGGTTCTTCACTGCTATCCGAGCGAAATCCTTCTCCGTTGCCTCGGTGTCGTGGAGGTAGCGCTGTGCAAGCATCGCGTACAGTCCGTGGGCGGTGATGCCCGACCGCTGCTCGAACATCCGCTCGGACGCCGCCATCAACGCGTCCGTCGCCGTCCCAGTTCCACCGGAACTCATTTTCTCGAGGCCGCTGGCGAGAACCGCGTCGTGGGCCCCGGACTGGACGTCCTGGACGGCGTCCTTCAGCGCCAGCCCACCCGAGGCCGCACAGGCTTCGACCCGCTCCGCGGGAACGTGGCGCAGCCCAGCCCACTCGGCGAGCTGGGAGCCATAGATAATCTGGTGTTCGTAGGACTCGGACTGGTTGCCGACATACAGGGCATCGACGATCTCTCTGGGGGCCGGCAGGCCCTCGAAGGCGTCCTCGATGGCCTGAGAGAATAACTCACGGCCAGTTGCGTCGAACTTACCGACGGGCGTACTTCCGACGGTAACTATGTACGGTGTTGGCATTGTTCCAAGTCCTTACTCCACTCTCTTAAGAGTTCTGTTGAGGGGGATAGAAATCGACGTACGGGGGCCATCTCCGGATGCACGTATGGCGTGATCTACTGCGTTGGCCCCGCTACTCGATTTTGCAGCACGCAAAACGGCTAAGTAGATCAGTCACAAACGGCATGATATGGCAAACCATACGGATTCGAGCGATTCGCGGACGATCGCCGCAGTAGACAAGAGCTGCGCCATCCTTGATGGATTACACGAGCTCCGCAGTGCGACGCTGACAGAACTCGCCGACCACCTGGGATTGACCCCCGGAACGGTTCACCCGCATCTTGTTACGCTCTCCGAAAATCAACTAGTGACCAAGAAAAACGGCGACTACTATCCTGGCTTCAAATGTTTGCGAATAGGTGAAACCCGTCGTCGGGAGAATATTCTCTACAGACACGCCGCTGACAAGGTCGAGGACTTCGCGGAGGCCACGGACACCCGGGTCCAGATCTACGTTGAGGAGTTCGGCATGGCGACCTGTATCGACCAAGGGGGGAGCCCCAGTAGCATCCTCCCACTAGATAAAGTAGGTGATCAGGTCCACCTCCACGTCATCGCTGCTGGCAAAGCCATGCTCGCGGAGTTCTCTAACGACCGGGTCAAAGAGATCATCGAGCAACACGGCCTGCCAGCGTACACTGAGAACACCCTGGTCGACGAAGCGGCGCTCTACGAGGATTTATCAGACGCCGCCGAAAGAGGATACGCGATAAACGACGAGGAACACATGGCGGGGCTGTCAGCAGTCGGGGCTGCGATTACGGCCGAGAACGGGGACGTCATCGGAGCGCTCTCCGTCGCCTTCCCCGCCAACAAGATGAGCGACGACGAGTTTGCCAATAAAGTTCCACAGGACGTCGTCAGCGCCACGAACACGATCGGACTGGAGATCCGAGTTGAGAACAGAGACCATTGACGAGCGCAAAAGACAGGATACGTAACGTATTTTCCCGTTTGATTAGATGTTTGGCCATCAACTCGATGATGGAGTTTAAATCTAGGATCGAAGTTCTCCAAGACGCACAGATTACATTTTGTTGAGGGTGTCATAGAATAGTTCTCATAGCGTGATGACGGTGCTTCCTGGATTGTCTCCGCGTTCGTCGTTGGTGATCGCAATAACGAGACGAAGGCACAGCGCGAGGAACACTTGTGCTCGTGCGTGG
>Ga0208138_100396_pt1 | contig 19945 bp, 24 predicted proteins | sample AntRauMetaRauer3_FD_184786 | JGI IMG/M metagenome (GOLD analysis project Ga0208138, IMG submission 184786) | Saline lake microbial communities from Rauer Lake, Antarctica, in enrichment culture - Antartic Rauer Lake 3 Metagenome Rauer3 (SPAdes)... ...
CATTTTCGATATATGTACTTATTGCCATGTATACATTCCCAAAAATAAGTTTTGTAAATTCAAGTCTAGATGTTTCTCTTTTAATTATCGTAGGTTTACGGAGAATCGAGGAGAAAGCCTCGCGCTTTAGCGCGGGGAGGATGTCAACTACAGAAGAACCTAAACGATTGTACAGTGAATACGGTGTTGATTTTAATAATGATGAACCGATTCAGATTAAATTCTATAAATATAACTCAAATATGGACTTAACAGACAAGGAATATTTGAGCGATTGTGGTGAATATATACTAGAACCTCACACTATATAATACAAATGATTTCAAGTACATCAATCTAAAACGATTGTTTTAATAGGGTCTATGCGTTATTTGTATGTATGACTATCATTGGTATTGATGATACCGACTCTCGCACGCAAGGAATGTGTACTACATATGTTGGTCATCGAATTGCAGATGAGCTTCGCAATGAATACGATGCTACCGTATCTCGTGTTCTACTTACGCGGCTTAATCCTGCGGCTAAACATAAAACGCGAGGGAATGCATCGGTATCTATTCATACAGACGCAAGCAAAGAAGATTCACTTGCCGTTGTGGAGAAAATGCTGGAAAAGTTTTCTATTGTTGATGATGATAATACGAATCCGGGTGCTGTTATTACGGATATGGACGAAATTCCTGAAGAAGTATCTGATTGGACTAACCGTGCAATGCATACACTCCTAGATATTTCAGAAGCTAAAGAAATTATCGAGAAATACGGGTTTGACTCAATTCATTACGGTAATGGTCGGGGCCGGATTGGTTCACTAGCTGGAATTGGTGCATGGGATGCATTTGATGATTGGACATATGAACATATTTCGTATCGTCATCCTGAAGTTCGCGGTACAGAAAGAGATGTTGATGCTGAATCTGTATTTACAGCCGCAGATGAATATCATCCACAAGTTTGGGATACTGTAGACCGAACTGCTGGTGATATTGTGTGCGTTCCACATACGCCGTGTCCGATTCTTCATGGTATTCGTGGGGATGTAGAGGAAGCTGTAGAATCTGTATCAAAGAATATCGAAAGTGAACCTGTAGAGTCACGTCAGACATTTATGACAAATCAAGGGACAGATGTTCATCTTGAAGATGCTCAACTAGAAGATGTTGTTAATTATAGTGCATATACTATCGAAGGCATCGTTAAGGAAGCTCCAGAGACTCGTAAAGGGGGTCACGTTTTCTTTGAAGTTAAAAGCCCACGTAATCCTCAAGAAACGATTAAAGTTGCTGCTTTCGAACCTACAAAGCATTTCAGACCTTATGTTCGAGATTTGAAAGAAGGTGATGTTCTTACACTTTGTGGTGGCGTTACAGATGGAACTCTCAAACTAGAAAAGTTTGCTGTTCATGAAATGAATGATACCAAACTAGAAAATCCACAATGTGATTCTTGTGACCGAAGTATGGGTAGTATGGGTGCAGACCAAGGATACCGTTGCCGTTCGTGTGGCCATACAGAACCTTCAAAAATTGAAGTTCCTGTAGAACGTAAACTTGAACGAGGTTGGTATGAAGTCCCACCATGTGCACGACGACACATTTCAAAGCCACTAATCCGTAGCGATTATGAAATGGAAACGCATCCATTAGTTTGAGAATAAGGATGTAATATATAATTCAATAGAATTCTACGAATACGTGAAATAATAGAGGGAAAAAATGTAATAGTTTGTCTATACAATATTTATAAAAAGGTTTTAAATTCTACTAAATTAATAATTTTGGTTTGATTATACGATTAAACTATAAATCAAACTCATCTGATTCCTCTATTTTTTCTTCAAATTTACTGTTAATATAATTGAAAAATTCTTCACCTGCTTGATTATTATCAAATATTGGTGAATTATTATTAGAATGTAGATTACGTTCTTTTCGCACGGAAGACGGTGTAAGTCTAATACTGTGTTGTGTATTTAAATTTACTACGTAAGTTATATTTTCATCTGCCATAAGCATATAATCTTCAGGATTACCTTTTGTAACCTGTTTATAAACTTGATATTCTTGTGCAGACAAAACATTTTTTAACGCGTTATTAAATTCCTCTCGGAAGTTTTTGGGCATACAATATAACTTTCATCCAACCGTATAACATTTCATATCTCATTCAATCGCTATTTCTATCTTCAAGTTCGCGGAGAACCACGTCATCTTCCATATAGAACGGGTCTTTACCGAATCCATTTTGTTGTCCAATACCACCTATTATTTGTCCTAGACGAAGGTCGGGATATTCTTTCCAGTATTCTTCAAGTTCTTCCAAAATAACGTCGATTCGTTCTTCGGGTCGGGAAGGTGAAGAATTATTTATTTGCTCATTTATAATCTCGTCAACTTTTTCTGCAATATCTTCTTCGTCTTCCTTATCAACCATACGTAATATATATTTTATATACAAATAAACTTTTTGATTATATTTATCTTTTATATAGGATAAAATATCAAATAATAATGTGTAATGTATTATAAACAGATTACAATATATGTATAAAAATACAAATTATTATAAAAGAAGCTTATCTACTTTCCTAAGTTAATCATGTAAAATTTATTCATTTAATATTGCTTTTTCAAGTTTATCTTCAAATTCATCATCTGAAAGTTCTCCATTAGCATATTTTTCTTTTAAATTCTCGATTTTCATATCTTCATTTTCTTGTTTTTTCTCATGAGATTCAAATTCAACATGTAATCCATTTGAAACTGCAGATACGATAGCCGCAAGTAGAGCTAAATTCATAATTAATGGATTCATGTAATATAAACCGATTAAAAAGGTCGTGCCAGATATAATTACATTTTCTTTTGTTATCGTTGGATTAAATTGTAGCTTTCGTGTTTCTTTTTTATAATAATCTTCAACAACAATATCACCATCTTCAAGGAAAGCTTCATCTTTCGTATCTGATTTAGAACTCATCTTAGTCTGCGTCATACTATTAATATAGTATATACAATAATAAGTGTTTTTATTTAATTGTTCATTCTATCTCTGAATTCTTCGGCTCTATCTTGGCTAATCAAATTACCAACGCGTTCGCCGGGGATTTTATCATCAACATCTTCCTGTGTGTAACCTCTTGCGTTTAGTGATTCAATTCCACCAATATCATTATTGACAGAAATTGCCGTACTAAGGTACTTTTCAGTTTCTTCAATGTCGAATTCACCCTTTGGTTCTCGACCTTCTGCATCTGCTTTCCCCAGTGCAACGGCTTCTTCAACCGTTAGTGGGCTATTTTGAATCATATTTGCGTATTTGAGAACTGTCGTTGTATTGACGTTTGACAATTCACTAAGTTGCATATGAGAACGTGCGGCTTTATCAATAACGCCACGTCGTTCTCTAACGAATTCATATTTGAAATGAATTCCCTTTGCCATATCCGAACCTTTTCCTTCATGACCGTAATGGTGTGGCAACGTATCAGGTGAAGTGGCTGGTTTTCCAACATCATGGAATAGTGCAGCCAATAGACCATTGACATTATTTCCTAGTTGTTCATACATTGATGTAACAACTCTCATCGTATGTTCGTAAGCATCACCCTCTTTATGGTATTTTGGTGGACCTGCTGGGACTCTTTGTAGAGCCGCAATTTCTGGGTACGATTTCGTCAAAGCACCAACATTTGATAGAGTATCAAAGAATCTACGTGGTGATTCTGCCTGTTTGAAGACCTTAATAAGTTCTAGACCAAAACGAGGGTCTGGAATAGCACGAACTTTATCAGACGTTTTTTTCATCATGTCTAGCGTTTCAGGGGCGATTTCAAACCCAAATCGGGAAGCATATCTTGCCGCTCTAACGACGCGAAGTGGGTCATCACTGAATGCTTCTGAAACATGACGAATGATGCCGTTCTCAATATCTTCACGACCATTATGCGGGTCGTAAACTTCACCATTTCGGATGTTAACAGCAATGGCATTAATCGTAAGGTCACGGCGCTCAAGGTCCATCATCATTGCTTTCTTATGGGGGATATCAGGCGAAATAATATCCATTTCAAATGCATCATGTTCATCACCAGATGATTGTTCTGAACGAGCAACAGCAACTTCTCTACGGTCAGAATCAATGAAAACGGGCTTTCGCGTATCATTAGACATAATATGCTTAAATCCTCTCTTTTTCATATCTTCCGGCGTAACACCCGTTGTGACTAAATCAATATCGTTCGATTCAATATCAACACCCAATAGAAGACTCATGTATCTATCTCTGGGGGTACCACCAACGACGGAAACATCTAATCCATCGTATTCTTCTCCTAGTGAAATATCACTAACATCAATTAAATGCGTAATCATAGATGATTACCTCTTACTATTGTATACAACTGTATAGTACTTAAACGCTACGATGTATATTGGGTGATAATCTAGAAATTATAAATTAGACTAATTTTCTCATTAAATCATCTAAGAACAATCTTAGTTCATATTTTTTATTATCTTTTAACGTTAAATCCTTATTGTTTTCTTTTTTCTTTACAATATATGTAATATCACGTAGCTGTTTCTTTGTAACAATTAATTTTCTTTCATCAAATTTGAATGCAAATTTCAAAGCTCGTTCATGTTTACAATTATTTATGATTCTCCGCGCAAGCATAAAATAATCAACATTATCGTCATTGAATTTTATCTCATATACGTCATAACCAGTCAGGTTTGAATTATATTGGATACTTAGGTTTAAAAGACAATTCTGATTATATAATCGTTTCTTTCTATCGAAAAATAGAAACGATTAATAAAAATGACCCCAAATTAAGAGAATCAGAAAGCTCACATGTCGTGTGTAAGTTCTATCGCATATCATTTGAACAAAAAAATAAATATATACATGAACTAATTGATGAAGCACGAAGAAAAACAAAAAATAAGTCCCCTGACGAAAAAGGATGGTTACACGGTTATAGATTAAAATCTGTGAGAGATATTAACCCATATGAAATATAAAATCTTAATTAGTTTTGGAATAATGTATAAGTATGCGCAAAGTCAAATCTAGAGATATTATTGATACAAAGTTTCTTGGAGAAACTATTTCGTTTGTTGCGTCAAATGACCGTATTAAAGAACGTGTTACAAATATATCTCATGAAGATTATATGATTAAATCTATTATTGGACGTGCGAGGCCGGATGACGTGTTTTGGGATGTAGGTGCTTGTATGGGGATTCATTCGTTTATCGTATCTCAATTTCTGCCAGATGGAGATGTCGTTGCCTTTGAGCCAATGCCAAGTAATCGTGGTGTTCTTGTTGATAATAAGAGTTTGAATCACTGTGACAATGTTACAGTCTTTCGTGAAGCCCTTGCAGATGAATCTGGGGAGAGAGAATTTGCAATTCGAGAAAGTGTTCAACCCGGATACGGTCGTCACTCTTTTGTTAAAGGTGATTATGATTCTGTGAAAACGATTTCTGTTGATGTAGAAAGTGGTGATGGCCTTCTTGTTAAAGATTCGACCGTACCTAGACCAAATATTATCAAGGTTGATGTAGAAGGTGCAGGACCGTTGGTTATGAATGGTTTACAACACATACTATCATCTGATGAATGCCATACTGTTGTATTTGAAACTCATAGACCAAATGATACACAACCGAGTCATGAAGACTTCGGTTATACCGAAGATGAATTTATATCACTTGTTGAAGATTGTGGGTTTAATGTTAAAACTCTTAATACAGATTATCATTATATTGGATTCAAGGATGTTGAACACATGGGTTCAATTACAACAGAGAAGGCATCGGTATCTGTTGAGAAAGGCGATATCTCAGAAAAAGAAGCAGATGTTCTTGTGAACAGTGCTGGAACAACTTTGATGATGGGAACTGGTGTTGCCGGTGCATTATTAGAAAAAGGTGGTGATAGATTGAATGAGGCTGCGATTCTTCAAGGTCCAATTGATAAAGGTAGTGCTGTAATTACACCGGCATTTGAATTAGATGCTAAATTCGTAATTCATGCTGCATCTATGCCACATTATGGTGATGGAAATTCTACGGCTGAAAGTATTAAAAATTCTGTAACGCGTTCTTTTGAAATAGCTGAGAATGAAAATGTAAATTCGATTGTTCTTCCTCTTGTTGGTTGTGGATTTGGTGGTGTCCCGATAGTTACAGGAGCAAGAGTTATTCGAGATGTTATTAATAAATTTGATTTCCAATCAATCGAAGACGTAACTGTAATGGGTTATACTGATGACGAATATGACGTTATAAATAAAATTTTTAATTCAGATTAAGACCAGTATTTTTCATCAATACTATAATATCCTTCATGAAATATATCCATTTCACCGAAATCTTCTTTTAAAATACCTCTCCAGTATCCTGTTTTGAGAGCAAGGTCATTACCATCACGCGTAATAATACCTAAATCAATTAGATAATCTACGAATCCAATAGTATCTAATTCAATATTGAGAAGTTCTGCTGCACCAGAGCGTCTTAATACCTTATTTTGTTCACGGAATCGACCGACAAAACCCTTATCTGATTCATCGAAATTTGTAGCATCTGTGATAGATTGATAATCATATAAACCATTTTGTTCTAAATGACGGCAAAATAGATAAGCTGAAATCTTATAAATATTTGCGTTTTTATCAATTTCAGACTTTGTATTATCATACATATATACAAGTATGCGTTTCGAATATTTAAATATACTTATTTACATTACCATAATTATGTAGTAATATATTTACAATTAAAATTATATATTAAATTTCTGTACTTATACAAAATCGTATGTTGCTGGATAATTCCATGTTTTACCTCCCTTTGCTTCTTTAGCTGCTATTATACTGAACCGTGGAGCACAAAAATGATATTGTTATGATGAATAAACTTATATCCTTCGTGCGTTATTGTACATATATGAAATATGATAATCTCAAAATAATAAAAGATATTAAAAGTACATTTATCGGGATTATTAATGAATTAAGTAGTTCGGAATTTAGATATATTTCCTTTATACCTGTTTTAGAAAAAGTTCAGAGCTTAGAGTTAGATATTGCAAAATTAAATAGTCTCAAAATGTTAATTATTGATATGATAGAGTCTTTTAGACATACAGATGAAGTTATAGATTCTACAGTATTAAATGAAATACAAAAATCTATTTCAAATAGTAACAAAAAAGTAATGACAAATTCTACTCCATATAACGAAAATATAATAACCAAAAGAATTTCACGTATTTGGAATAGTATACTTGGTATCGAATATTATCTACAAAAATCACGTCTACATAGAAAATAAGTCGTAAATTATATTAACATATAAATTATACAGTTATGTATGGGATATACTAAACCACCAGAGTATAACGATGAAGGGATTCGGACTGTATCTGTGTCAACATATACAATTAAACAGAACTGCGATTTAGGTATGTTTGTAGGTGAAAAAATCAAAGATATGTCCGTTAATGATTCGGGTCAACTTGTAATTGAAATTGAAGAAGATGATGGGTAGTAAACCTAAATCGACGGATTGATATATACATAGGATATTGTTATAGTATACATGATTCAGACTATTCCTATCGTGGAGTTGTTCCTAGCTGGGGTATTTGCTATTATTTCAACAGAAACCGTTAAATGGTTATTCAATATTCGTGAGAGTAGTATCGGGTTGCATAGCGGTAATACTGGTCAGCTAATGAAATCAAGAAATGCAACAATTATTTTTACACTTATCATTTTTACTTCGAATATTTTATCATTCGTTATATACACGTATGTACATGATTCAATGAATACAATGATTCCAATTGGTTCAATGGGTGTGGATGTATTAATTGTACTATCGGGTATTGCTATTGTATGGGTATATTTGAAAAAGAATCATTATAATCGTTCGAGTAGTTAAATAGTATAAAACACGTAGTAAACGAAACTGTTATTCTTCAGAGTTTTCTTCTACAGATTGTGTGTGTTTCATTAGTTCTGTAATATTATCTTCTTCTTCTTGATACGCTTCAGGATAACTACCGAACATCAACACAATTGAATCATCTAATTCAACAATACTAACTAATACATATCCTCTAAATTCAGCACCAATTTCGTTAACAGTGAATGTTGCTTCATACTTTGAAACCGTCATATTTTTTTCGGTATATGTGTGCGTTGTATTAAATTCATCTACTTTGTCATGTATTTCTACATTTTCATCTGTTTCGTTCGATAAGAATGTTACAACTTCATCAGTAGGTTGTTGAGATAATGGGTTGAATTCTTGACCAGATACATTTATCGATGGCGTATTAACGGTAGCATACACAATCGGAGATTGCGTATCATTTTCAAGTCTAAGTTCGTCCGATATATCTTTCTCGTACAATGTTATCCAGCTAGACATCCGAATATCTTGGGTATATCCAGCAATTGTAACATTATCTTCGAATTTTAATTCTTCTTGACTAGTCATATTATAATTATATTCTTCAGCTAAATCTGAATCTGTTTCTGCTGGTGGAGCATCATATGTTGTTAATCCAGAACATCCAGCTAATAGTACAAGTGAAATTACAGCTACCAAAGCAATTTTTCGTCTCATATAGTATACATATATCTCCTACAATAAATACATTATGTATTTATATAATAAAAACATTTAATTATAAAGGCATCTAATAATTGATTAAAGTTGTATAGTATAGCACAAAATAATAAAAATATTCAAGAAAATTCATCAGCTACATATTTAAAAAGAAGAACGGTTAAATCCGGCGAATATACCGAAGTGGTTATACGAGATATTGGCCATGTGACATCCTCTCCGGCGTGAACGCCGGGGCTTCCCGTACCGCAAGTGGGATATTTGCTGGTCTACGACACGGCTTGTTCTCTCGTGTGAAACGTCCCCTTCCATATTATATGTTAAAAAGTAGCGTAAAGTGAACAAATATAGTTATTTCTAATAATTCGTATAAAAATTATATTACAATATATTATCTAAATTTTAATTATTTGACGGTTATTAATTATATCAAAACGAAATCGAAAACGTTTTTATACAAATATACTGTATTAACATAATATGTTTACAACTATTAACGATGAAAGTATTCTTAATGGAACTGCCACGGATGCATACTTTCTTCGAACAGAAGCTGCACTAAAACACGCTGACGAAAACCCAATGGTCGTTGCTGATGTTTCGGCAGACCAATTTGGAGATAATGAATTCGAAGTTCTTGCAGGACTCAATGATGCCGTAGAACTTCTTTCCAGCGTATCGGATGATATTGATGTTTGGGCCTTGCCAGAAGGTACGCTATTTGATGGTGGACCAGTCCTACGTATTCGTGGCCCATATCTTTCGTTTGCTCGTTATGAAACAAGTTTACTAGGTTTCTTATCGCAAGCAAGCGGAATCGCTACGAACGCATTTCGTACAACAAAGGAAGCTGATGAAAATACGTCTGTACTATCCTTTGGCGCACGTCACATGCACCCAAAGCTTGCCGCCGTTATCGAACGAAGTGCATTAATCGGTGGCGTTGATGGGTTTTCGCACGTTGCTGCCGGAGAAGAAATTGGTAAGTCGGCTAGCGGAACTATGCCACACGCACTTGTTCTTGCTCTGAATGACCAAGAGAAGGCGTGGTCGGCATATAACGATTCGGCACCTGAAGATGCTGAACGAATCCTTCTCACAGATACGTTTACGGATGAAGCAGATGAATCCTTGCGAGCCGCAAAACTTCTTGGAGATGACCTTGACGGTGTTCGACTTGATACTACAGGTTCGCGTCGTGGGAGCTTCCGACACATCATCAAGGAGGTTCGATGGAAGCTTGATGATAAAGGACGAGATGATGTAGGTATCTTTGTGAGTGGTGGTCTTGGACCAGAGGACGTTCGAAATCTTGGAGATATTGTTGATGGATTCGGAATTGGTGGATTCATTAGTAATGCAGACCCTGTTGATTTCAGCTTAGATATTGTTGAACTTAACGGTATGCCTACAACTAAGAGAGGCAAACTCCCCGGTATCAAGTCCGTTCGACAAGAAGACGGTGAACACATCATTGAGCCAACGGACGAAATTGACGCAGGAATGTTCGAGAAATTTATTGAGAATGGTATACAAATTAAAGATTACACGATTGATGATGCTAAAGAACAAACTTTAAAAAGTAGTAATACTATTAATTACCAGAGTGATTAAAATGACGGATATTAATCCAGATAATACGGCGCTAATTGTTGTAGATATGCAAAACGACTTCTGTGACCCAGAGGGTGCTTTGTATGCAGACCCAAGTGGAGATGCTGTCGAACCTGTTAGGGAAACTATCGAGTGGGCAGATATGTTGGGTCTAGAAATTGTGTATACAAAAGATGTACACGCAGAAGACCAGTTTGAGAATACAAACTACTATAATGAGTTCGACCGATGGGGAGAACACGTTCTAGAAGGTGAATGGGGTCAAGAAATTGTAGATGCACTTGAACCAGACGCGTTCGCAGATTATATCGTAGAGAAGCCAACATACAGTGCTTTTCATGAAACTGACCTGAACGAATGGTTGAGTGATAACGATATTGATACGGTTCTTGTTTGTGGTACGCTTGCGAACGTATGCGTGTTGCATACAGCAAGTGATGCTGCACTCCGAGATTATCGACCGATTGTAATTGAAGATGCTGTAGGATATATCACCGAAGACGATAAAGAGTATGCGTTGCATCATGCAGAATGGCTCTTTGGTGAGCTAACTACTACGGACGAATTGCGGTAATAACCAATCAACTTGAATTTAATAATTTTTGTAGATATAACGTTGTTAGATATATCTCTATTTTTAAATATGGTGGATAGGTTTGAATACTAAATAGTATATTAATCTTCGTACATTTCAGTCATTTTATGTTTAAAATCATTGGTTATCTCTGGTTCTGCAAACTCAACATGAAATCCACTAAATTCAGCATCTGTTTCTTCAAAAACAGATTGAAAGTCAGATTCTTTTAATAAAATCTCACCATGAGTATCCCATTTATCAACCCAACCAAAAATATGTTCTTCAGGAATCGAATTAATCGTTGCACCGTCTTTTAAAGAGAATCCAATCGTCACTGGGATTTTCTCACTACCTGAATCTTCAGAACATAGTAATTCAATTGCTCGTGAATTAACAGCTATATCATCATCAGAAAGTTTTGAATTCAAATAGGATTTTCGTAATTCTAATTTATTTGTAAGGGAACTACGTAATGATTTTTCTCTACCGGGGCTAATAACTCTACCACCTAAAGTTGTGAATTTATCTCTCTTAGCGTCGTAAGAAACCATACAAATATATACAACAGAAATGTACTTTAATGTTTTCATTTAAGCTATAACAGGTATTCTAACAATATCTTCATCTGAATTAAAGTTAATTCTGAATTCGCGGTCTACTGTCAAACTAACATATGCCGTAATATTATCTATATTATCTGGACGTTCTACTTTTACAACAGAAGAACGGCTTTTGAAGTCAAGACGGTGATTAAATGGTTTATACATATATCCATGAATATGAATTCCATTTGCTGTTTCTTCAACACGATTCCATCTTTGTATCAATGAAGACGAACCAAATCCTGATTCAATAACGAGTAATATTTCTTCATTAAAATCTATATCTATTTCTGAACCTGTATTTAATATATCATTCATCGTAGATTCATTATCGATAACACGTACGAGATATTCATTACTTTCTTCCATATTTCTTATATCTATTTTTTTATCACTCAATGATGCATCTACTCTTGTTGTAAAGTTTATGCTTGGTGTCGTTGATAAATTTGTACCTAAATAATTAGGGTTCCAATCGTTTTCACTTTCTCCTTGTTCTGGTATTTCATAGGGTGGCGTATCTACACGGTTATTAGATGGTAATTCAGGATACGGTTTTTCTTCATATTCCTGTTCATCATTCGTAATATAACGATATACACCATAACAACCAGCTAAAGTTGTTGCGGCTGCAGTACTACCAGCAGCAATAAATTTTCTTCTATTCATATTTTATATAATATATTTATAAACATAAAAGCGTATGCTTAAGTGAACTACAAATATTATTTATTTCTTTTCTGTTAGTCTTTTTGTTCTAATAATATAACTTGAATCATCGTCAATTATGACAACATCTATTCTTTCATTACCAACAAATTCTATAGAATCTTTTTTCTCTGTTATTCGAATACTATCTCCTTGTTTCACTGTATCTGTAAACTGTACTGGTGATTTTTCACCATCAATATCTATTCTTATTTTATCTTGATTAACATTTTGTCCTTTTGTATGCGTTATAATTACACTGTTACTATCTGTATGTTCTATTTCAAATAATGCAATATTTGTTGCTGTTGAACCTTGAATTTCAACAATAAAGCTCAATATAGATGGTAATGTAAATATGACCAAAAGAAGTATAATAACGCCAAGGATAAGAAGACCAAATAATGTAGTGGACCCTTTTTTATCTATGCGTTTTTTCATGTAATTTATTATATACTATATAGTTATAACTATATCCACAATCATATCGAAATACTTATTTAGAAAACTGTTGTATAAAACATATGGCGCAAAAACAGATATTTAAATATAAATTTTCTTGTTCTAACTGTAATCAAAATTGGTCCGGTGATAATATAAATAAATTATCAAAAAAGATTGCATGGCACTGGAACAAAAAACATCATGATAATCTACGCCACTCTTATGAAAAAATTTATGAAAAAGTTATCGGTGGACATCATGTTCATGAAAATGAACACGTTGTTGAAAAGATACCGATTTATATTACCTCATTTGATGTTGCGGATAAACTGGGGCAAGAAGACAGTTATGCTGTATTGTCAGATACAAAAATTCATTGTGAGAAATGTATGGAAATTATGGATGCTGATTGTGAAGGAGATAAAACGATTTGTTCTTCTTGTAAATATAATATAAAAATACAAAACATTAAACAACGAAATCACCAATTAGACGAATTTGGAAATTATCAAAACGCTTAATAACATCAATTTCGTATTTATATTATGTCTGTTCAATCAATTGTAGATTTTATCGAAAGTAAAAAAGATGTTGATATTTTATGCATGAATGAAGTCGGGAGTAGAGCATTTAATTTACATTCAGATGAATCAGACCATGATGTATATGTCGTATTTCGTCAACCATTAGAAGAATATGCACAATTAGATACGTATAAACAAAATATTCGAGAAGATAATCTTGAAAATGATTGGGAAATTCAAGGTTGGAATATTAAACGATTTGCAGAGTTAATGTATAAATCAAATCCAACCACGATGGAATATATTACTAGCCCACTACGTCATTATACTAAAAATGATGAATTTGAATCATTAATTCGGGATTTCCAGAATTATGCTGTTGAAAATGTAAATCCAATTGGATTATATTATCATTACCAATCTCTTGCTAAAGATAATTATGAGAAATATATTCAAGATGGTTGGGAAATGAATAAAGAAGAAATTGCAAAATCTTCAATGGGGGATTATTTAGGTACGATGGAACATGACCCGGTACTCCATGAAGTAAATGGTGAAATAGAACTATCTTTCGGACGGGCTGGAACTTATTCAATTGAAGAAGCATACAATCGAAATTTCGTTAGAAAAACAACGACAGAAAGAACAGTAAAACGGAATCTATTCGGTATTAGAGGCATCTGTTGTGCTAAATGGGTAAAACATAACAAAACGATTCCACCAATTGATTTTGAACTACTATTAGAAAAAGAAACATATCTTGATGAAAATGTGAAAAATCAAATAAATAAATTAATTTCTAAAAAACGTAATAATAACAATGAAAATGTCGGCGTGATTCTACCTGAATTCGTTGAATCTGAGTTAGGTACAGAGTTAGATAACGGTGAATATAATAAAGGAAAATTAGATAAAGAACGCGTGAACAAATTTATCAAAAGTTCACTACAGATATGATTTAGTATACTTCTTTTTTACGTACTAACTCATTTGTCATTGAACTAACTATTCGTATTAATTGATTTATTTCCTTATTAATTGAATCACTTACTTCTCTATCATTTTCTATATCATTTAACTTGACAGTGAGCGTAAATATTAAATCATCAATCTTATTTAGTCTAATAGGTGGTCTAACTTTTGATTCATCCCAATCAATTTCTTGTCTTGCTAATTGAATAGTTTTTATATTTTCTCTTCCTTGTTTAGCTAATTTTTTCGATTTACTTGTATATCCTCTGCTAGGTGTAATAATAGCATCTGAAGCAGAAAATTTATGTAGCCAATCAATAACGTTATTTAATTCTTGTATTTTAACCATAATAATAATTTAATTATAATATACTATTAATGTTTATATAATAGCTTATCAGTTAAGATACTCATCAACATCTAAAGCAGCTTTAACACCCATACCAGATGCTGTAGCAGCTTGTTGATAATGGTGGTCAACAACATCACCGGCTGCAAAAATACCTTCAACATCTGTTTTCGTTACTTCCGTACGTCCACCAGATACTTTTATATATCCTGTTTCGTCAACTTCAACTCCTGTATTTTTAAGATAATCTGTATTCGGTATATGACCAATAGCAAAGAATACAGCACTAACATCCATATTCCAACGTTCTGTATCTGAATCATCTAACTTTTCTGTTGGATGGCCTGATTCATTCGTCACTAAATCAACAGAAGTTACACCTTCGTCTTTTGTACCATTAATTTTTGTCAATTCTGTATTTTTAATTATCTCTATTTCACCAGATTTTTCTTTTTTACTAACCTCATTTTGTAAATGTACATTGCCTCTAAATTCTTCCCTTCGATGTATTAAGTATACTTTTGATGCGAATTTTGTTAAATAATGAGCTTCTTCTAATGCAGCATCACCTCCACCAACTACGACCATTTCTTCATCTCTAAAAAATGCTCCATCACACGTCGCACACGTTGATAATCCATAACCCATCAATTCATCTTCGCCGGGAATTCCCAACGTACGTGCGCTCGCACCAGATGCAGATATTATTGAATCAGATGATACTATATCACCAGATTTTAATTCAATTTTAAACGGTTTTTCAATATTTGTAATAGAATCTACTACACCATGTTTAAATTCTGCTCCAAATTTCTTTGCTTGCGCCTTCATTTTTTCAATCAATTCCATACCACCTACACTTTCTGGAAATCCGGGGTAATTCGCAACTTCACTCGTGAGTGTTAATTGACCTCCCGGTTCGTCACCGTGAATAACTAACGGTTTATTCCCATTTCTAGCCGCATATATTGCTGCAGATAGTCCTGATATACCACTTCCAATTATTACAACAGGATAATTCTTATCATTAACCATATTTAGTTATATTATTATCAGACCTTAAAAAGTATACTACTATGTTGTGTTAATTACCGATTGGATTTTCAGAATGAACTGTTATAAATGAACTATGTATTGGTTCAATTAATTTACTTTCATCATCCTCATATTCAAAAATCCAATAATTGGGGTATACATCTAACAATTCTGAATCATATGCAATAATATTATAATTATAAGTATTAACATCAAAATCTTCATTATATTTTTTATCTGTTATTTTGCATACAACCTCAAACTTATTTATGTCCGATTTACTACTATTTCTACCAATATGAAATGTAATATAATCACCAATACTTGGTTCTTCGACCCATGTAATATGAGAACCCATAACTTTAAAGAAATTCCGCATCGTAGCGAAAAATTGTAAAAGTAATAAGTCCGAATCAGAAACAGCAAATAAATTATGTTCAGAATCTTGTTTCAAAGAACGTATTTCTCTATATTTATCTACAAATGAATCATATGCTTTATCATACGAACCAAATTTATACCGTTGAGCAAAATTAGATAATATTTCGATAACTTCTGTGTTTGACTCACAAACAGGGTCTAAATTTGTAATAATAAAATTAAGTAAATCAACCGAAAAGAAACAAAAATCACCAACAGAAATACCATCCGTATTTTTAACTTCTGTAAATAATTTTTGACCATCATATTCAATATTTGTACCAATAAAACCACTTTCTCCAATGAAAGCCTCATCGGTAATCGAATCCTTAGATTCAAAAATAAACTCTAAAAGATGATAATAATTACGATAAATATCACTAATACCTTCCAATGGACTATTTATAGAGGCTTTTTCTATTTCTATTAATAGTTCATCAGGATTTTTTGCTACATTATTCTTTGTCATATAATATTAATAATTATTCTATCATATAAATTATATGTATGATTTAATATATATTACAACAGGGAACCAAAATTAATTTATATACGGAAAGTAAAAGTATAAGCAATGAATCATAAATTACTACAAAGAATAAAAAATAGTAAATATAAAAAGAGTACACTAATTTTTATTCTTATATTAATACTTGTTATTACTATGGTAATTACAGCATCCTTATTTATGACTATTGATGAAGATACTACTGAAGACCGCGTTTCTATAACGCAATATTCTGATAATGTAACTATATCTATAACAGAAGGTGAAGAACCATATAACATACAAGTAAAAGACCCAAATGGAAATAATATACACACACTATCTCAACCCGGTACAAGCATTTCTATAAATAAATTTTCAACAGACACAATATACGGAGAATACAAAATCATAGATGTAGATTCGAATATAATAAAACAATTTATTATTGATGAACCTACTGGTGAACGTACGGTTACAGTTACAGTTACTGACCAAGAAAATAATACAATTAAAAATGCAAATGTTACAATTGGTGAAACAACAAGAAAAACATCTAGTGAAGGAACAGCCAAATTTTACAACGTTACTAATGGATATCAAATATTTACAGCAGAGTCCGAAGGATATCAAAAATACCGAACTAATTTTGAAATTACACAAAAAGATATGAATATAAGCGTTATTCTAAAAGAAAACTAACACGGACTATGAAACCGTAATTATAATGATATGTAAATTAAAGGAAAATTATATACCCCTATATGATAAATAAAGTATAATGGTATCAAAATTAAATCATTTTAGAAAAAAACGAGGTGTTTCACCCGTAATTGGGGTAATACTATTAGTTGCCGTAGTAGTTGCACTTGTCGTATTAGTAAGTGTGATTGTATTTAACATTGGTGGAGATAGTGACGGAACGTCCGCTGATGCATCAATTGATTTTAAACAAACAAGCAGTGGTGTATCTGTACAAGTTGTATCAAACAATAATGTAGAAGAATTTAAAATATTATCTCCAGATGGAAAAGAAAATAGAGTATCTGGAAATGTAGGTAGTTCTACAAGTATTATTGGTGTAGATGGAACATATACCGTTATAGCAATAATGCCGGACGGTGAAGAACAAGTTCTTGCAACAAAAACAGTTGAAGGATTAGATTATAGTGGTGTTTTCGTTGTTATACAAGATGAAGAAGAAGGTGAAGTTAACGCAACACTATCTCAACAATTCGATAATATAGAAGATTATGATTTATCACTCCAAACGAATAATAACGGAGACGAGGAAGTTGCATTAAATTCATTTGGATATGAAACTCAACAAAATTTACTATCTGAACAGTTAGTACAAGAATCACCATCATTAGGTGAAAAAATAGCTCTTATACGAATAACATCTAATCGTGATAGAGAAACTATTCAAATGGATAAATTCGGTGATTCAAACGGTTCAATTGAATCTGATGTCGCATATGTCGGTGACGTAATACAAGTTCACAAGATGGCAAATCTCTGTCCGGGTGATGAGTTAATACTTGAAGAATCATCTACAAATGATGAATTAGCTAGTGAAACAATTACAGTATCACAAGACTGTGGTGAACTTCGGAAAATTGCCAGATACTTAGATGGAGAAATAACAGCAGCAGAAATTATTAATCTCTGGAACTTAGAACTTGACTACTTCGTATTCCAATACGACGGTCAGCCACAACCAGAATTACCAACAAGTCCTGTTCCAACAGATGAAACAAATGGTGTGTCTGTGAAAGCTACGGTATTAAATCAATCCGATAATAAAACAATAGAAGGTGCGACAGTTGCGCTTGGTGCTAAAACAAATACAACAAATTCTACTGGTGTAGCAACATTTGAAGATATTGACCCCGGTGTAGAAATACAAACGCAAGTGAATAATATTGATGCTGTTGCATATAAAGACGGGTATAAACCATCCCCAGTTAGAACAATACCTATTAATAATAGCTGGACTGACCCACAATTAGAAGAGTTCGAATTAGAACCATATACACCACAAGCTACAAACAGAAGTTCTGAACCGGCTATTCCTTCTGGAGGTAGTGCTACATATAACTTTGGTGGTTCAGGATATAGTGGTGGGGGTGCAGTAATCAGTGGTAGCGGTGGTGGAGGTTCATTCACAGGAGGTACAATAAGTGGCGGAGGTTCCTTCTACAGTGGTGGAGGTGAATCACCTACTACATTTAGTAGGAGCACACCTGTAAAAAAACCGGATTATGAATTTGTACAACCTGAAAGAATATTCAATGTTATTGACATTGATGAAAGCTTAATTCCAACAGATGAAGACTTCCTTGTTCGAACAAGCTTAAAAACAACAGGTACAGAAACTATATCTGATACTGTTAAAGTATATGCTGTAAAAACAGATACAAGTACAAGTACCAGTGGCATTGATGATATACCAATGACTGATAGTGGTGGTGGAGACCGTATTGGCTCTAGTGAAGTAACAATTCCATCTGGTGGTGAAGTTGTAACAAATGAACAAGAATTATCAATACCTCAAATTGGAGAATATGATGTATATATATACCTAGAAGGTTCAGACGAATACAAACCAGCAGGTACTTTAGATGTGTTCAATAGTGCGCGTGAAAATGCGATACTTGAATACACAGGAGATGAAATATCACCTGAAAATGCTAATACTGGTGAAAAAGTAACTGTTGAAGTTACCAGTGAAGATATAACGGTCCCATCTGGCGCAACACCATCTACTGTAACTGTAGATATATTCAAAAATGGTATTCGAGTTAAAGAAGGTGAAGTAAATGTTGGTGAAGGTACAAGCACATTAACATACACGGAAACATTTGAGAACCCACAGTATGTACAGTTCCACGCAGGTATACAGGAATCACAAGATGTTGGTATAATGGGAACAACAGTGATTACAGATAGCGCTGTAGGTGAAGACTTAATGGAAAAATTTGATACTTCAATCACAATTGATAATGAAAGTGCAGACTGTACATTAGATATAAGAACGAGCGGTCAATTCGATTGTGAAGTTAAAACCAATACGACAAAATTGAAATTCAACGGAAATAACAGTACTTATAACTTTGATGGCTTAGATAGCTCAAGAGTTGACGAAATTGAATTAACATGGGTTCTCGGTGATGAAGATTCTGTAACAAATACGTATATAAATGATACAGAAATAGATAATTTCATAAAAAATGATACAAAGGCACCAGAATTCTCAACATCACACAAATTCAAAAATGATACGATTCATATGGTTGAATTGAGAGCGGATGTAACTATAGATGGAACAGAGTATGGTTCACGAGATGCATTATTCGTTAATGCATTAGATAACCCCGGTGAAGATATGACACGTATTACAGGTACAACAGTTACTGGTGATTCAGAAGTTAATGTAAATATTAGGAATCCGCGTGAAACGGTTACAGAAGATGTAACTGTAGAATACATAAACAAAACAGGTATATCACAATTCAACGAAATACAACAGTCGGAAGATAATATCATATATAAG
>Ga0208138_100403_pt1 | contig 19746 bp, 21 predicted proteins | sample AntRauMetaRauer3_FD_184786 | JGI IMG/M metagenome (GOLD analysis project Ga0208138, IMG submission 184786) | Saline lake microbial communities from Rauer Lake, Antarctica, in enrichment culture - Antartic Rauer Lake 3 Metagenome Rauer3 (SPAdes)... ...
CGGTGGTGAGGATCAGCGGGTACTCCTCGTCGGGGACTTCCGCGGGCGGCTGGTGGCGGACGCCCTCGATCTGCCCGAGCCCGTTCTCCGTGTCGAAGGACTCCTCGTAGAGGTACTGGTCACCCTCGTCACCCTCCTCGTAGCAGGGCCACTGGATACCGGTCTCGCCGAGTCCGTCGTAGGTCATCCCGTGGTAGATCGGGCACACCTCCCGCAGCTCCTCGAAGACGGCCTCCACGTCGTCGAACCGGAAGCCGTCCTCGCCGAACAGACGGCTGCCGACCTCCATCAGGATGTCGAGATCGTGTTCCGTGTTCTCGTGGACCTTGTCGACGCCGCGCATCCGCTGGACGCGCCGGTCGGTGTTGGTGACGGTGCCGCCGCGCTCGGCCCACGTCGTCGCCGGGAGGACGACGTCCGCGAGTTTGGCGGTCTCCGTCATGAAGATGTCCTGAACACAGAGGAACTCGAGGTCCTCCTCGAATCGCTTCTCGGTCTCGTTGCCGTCGGGTTCGCTCATGATGGGGTTTTCACCCATCACGTACAGCCCGTGGACCGTGTCGCCGATCGAATGCGATATCTCGACGTTCGTGAGTCCCGGCTCGTCGGGGATCTCGAAGCCCCACTCCGCTTCGACCGACTGTCGGGCTTCGTCGTCGTCGACGAGCTGGTACCCGGGGAGCACGTTCGGCATCGCGCCGACGTCGCAGGTTCCCTGGACGTTGTTCTGCCCGCGAAGCGGGTTGACGCCGGTTCCGGGCTTGCCGAGGTTCCCCGTGATCAGCGCAAGGTTGATCTCGTTCTGGACGTTGTCGACGCCGCAGGTGTGTTGGCTCATCCCCATCCCGGTGAAGATGGCGGCGTTGTTCGCCATCGCGTACTTCTCGGCGGCGAGTTCGATGTCTTCGAGGGGGACGCCCGCCTCCTCGGCTGCGGCCTCCTTGTCGAAGTCCGCGAGGGTCTCTTTCAGGTGGTCGAACCCCTCGGTTCGCTCCTCGACGAACGCCTCGTCGATCCAGCCCGCGTCGGGCTCTTCCTCGTGCCGTTCGAGGATCGTCTTGAGCACGACGTTCAAGAGAGGAATGTCCGTCCCCGGGTTGAGCTGGAGGTGTTGGTGCCGCTCCGTTTCGTCGATCTTGAACGACCGGGTGGTCTTGTTCGCGTGGGGATCGACCTGGATGACGGTCGCGCCCTCCAAGACCGCCTGCCGGAAGTACTGGCTGTTGGCGATCGGGTGCTGCTCGCCGGGGTTCGAACCCTCGATCCAGAAGACGTCGGCCGCCTCCTCTAAGTCCGCCATGCTGTTGGTCATCGCGCCCTGCCCGAGACTGGTCCGGAGCGCCCACACCGTGGAGGCGTGACACATCCGCGTGCAGTTGTCGACCTGATTCGTGCCGTAGCGGCGCGCGAGCTTCTGGAGGAGGTAGTTCTCCTCGTTCATCGTCTTCGAGGAGCCGAAAAATCCCATTCCGTCCGGGCCGTGCTCCTCGCGGATCTGCTCCATCTCAGAAACGATCCGGTCGTACGCCTCCTCCCACGTCGCCTCGCGGAACTCCCCGTCCTCTCTGATCAGCGGCTCCGTCAGCCGATCCTCGTGGTCCACTACCTGCGTCGCCGCCCCGCCTTTGATGCAGACGCGCCCCTCGTTGACGGGGGCGTCGCCCCACGGCATGAAGCTCACGTCGCCGGGCTCGTCGCCCTGGTTCACCTGAATCCCGCAGCCGACGCCGCAGTACGGGCAGATGGTCTTCACCGGCTCGTCGCCCTCAGTGGACATATCGCTCACCCTGGTGTGCGTTCATATGTCATGATTTGTGTCGCCTGCTGCAAGAGTGTATCGGTGGTTCTCGGCGGCGAGCGGGCTCACGGCGTCGGATAGGCGAAGACGCGGTCGGGCCGACGAGGGTGCGATCAAACGAACGGGAGACGATCGAGCCGCGGGAAACGCGTCGAGGTCGGTCCGCCGAACCGTTTTGACGCCGGCGGGCGTTCGTCGGGTATGGACCGTTCGATCGCAGCCGTCGAGGAGCGGGCGGCCGAACACGTCGAGACGTACCGCGAGTCGGCCCCGTTTTATCCCGTCGAGGAGGAGGCGATCGGCTCGCTGGCCGACGCGTTCCGTGCCGGCGAGTACGGCAAACGCGACGTCGAGTGGGTCGTCCGGTGGTACTTCCGCAGACGGGTCGGGGACGTCGACCACGGGGGACGGCGCGAGGTCGAGGAGGCGGTCGCCGATGCGGACCGCCGGGAGCTTCGGGGTCACCTCTGGGACGCGATCGACGCGTTAGACGGGACCGGGAACGGCGCGATCGAGGGCGGCGACGAGAACGATGGCGACGGTGCGGGCGATGACGACGGCACGGTACCCGCCCACCACCGGGCGCTCGCCGCGCTCACGGAGCTACCGGGTGTCGACGTCGCCGTCGGCTCCGCGCTGCTCTGGTTCCTGGCTCCCGACCAGTACATGGTTGTTGGCGACCGAGAGTGGGAGGTCGTCGCGGGACTCACCGACGGCGACCGCGGTGTCGACATTGGTGTCACCCTCGACGGCGACTACCCCGAGCCGATGACCGTCGACGCCTACGACCGGTATCTGGACGCGGTTCGGTCGCTCGCGGACCGGATCGGCGTCAGCCACTGGGAGCTGTACATGATCCTCCAACGGGAGTACGCAGAGACGGCCGCCGAGGAGTGACGACGCCTTCCTCACCGAGCCCTACCGGTCGATGAACGGCGGGATGACGACCTCAGCGCGCTTCTCGTCGCCGCGGACGACGACGCTCACCTCGGCGCCGGCCTCGGCGTAGCTTTCGTGAAGGTACCCCAGTCCGATCGGTTCGTTGAGCGTCGGGCTCATCGTCCCCGACGTGAGGTGGCCGATACGGGTGAGGTCGCCGTCGGTGACGGCGTAGCCGCCGCGCGGGACGCCGCGGTCGAGCAGGCGAACGCCGACGAACTTCTCGTCGACGCCCTCCTCACGCTGGGCTTCGAGGGCGTCGCGGCCGACGAACTCCGTGTCGAGCTTTACCACGAACCCGATCCGCGCCTCGTAGGGCGTTCTGGGCTCGTCGTCGGGGTCGAAGTCCTGCCCCGAGAGGAGGTACCCCATCTCCGTCCGGAGCGTGTCGCGTGCGCCGAGCCCGCACGGCTGGGCGTCCCGCGGGGCGTCGACGAACGCCTCCCAGACGGTCTCCGCGTCGGCGGTCGGACACATGATCTCGAAGCCGTCCTCGCCGGTGTAGCCGGTTCGGGCGACCCAGCTCTCGACGCCCGCGACCGCGGCGACCGTCGCCTCGAACTTCGAGAGGTCGACCACGCGGTCCGCCGGCGTCGCGTCGTCGAGCGCGTCGGCCGCGTCGGGGCCCTGCACGGCGAGCATCGCCCAGTCGTCGGTGACGTTCTCGACCGTCGCGTCGAGCCCCTCGTCATCGCGGTAGTCGACCCAGCGGTCGTACAGCTGTTCGTCGTGGCCCGCGTTGGGGACGAAGAGGTACGCGGGGTCCGCCGGCTCGCTGGCCGGTGCGTCGAGGTCGGCGTCGAGGTCCGCGAGCGCGGCCGCACCCGTCCCGGCGTCGACGCCGTCGGGAAGCCGGTAGACGACGGTGTCGTCGAGCATCACGCCGTCGTCGTTCGTGACCGCGGCGTACTGGGAGTCGCCCGGATCGAGCGCGGCCACGTCGTTGGTCGTCAGTCGGTTCATGAGTCTCGTCGCGTCCGGGCCGGACACCTCGATCTCACCCATGTGCGAGACGTCGAAGATCCCGACCGACTCGCGGACCGCGGCGTGCTCTTCGCGGATCGAATCGAACTCGACGGGCATCTGCCAGCCGCCGAAGTCGGTGAACTTCGCGCCGCGCGCGTCGTGAACCCCGTGGAGCGGAGGCGCTCTCTCGGTCATGGCTGCACGTCTCCCGGACGAACCTAAGGTCTTACCATGGACGAGACAGCGGCCTCGCGATGGAGTGGCGAACAGGCCGCGGGGGCTCGGAGGCGCGGGGAGTGGGATGCGGGGCGGGCGCCGCCCCGCCGACACGCTCAAACCGATTCCCGCCCTCTCCGTCGAACGTGAACCGGAACCTCGCCGGCCTGCTCGCGCCGGCCGCCGCCATCCTGCTCGTCGCGGTCGTCGTCGCCGCGGTCGCGGGCGCGTGGCCCCCGTTCGTCGCCGTCGAGAGCGGCAGCATGGCACCGGAGGTCGAGCGCGGCGACCTCGTCGTCGTCACCGCCGTCGATCGGTTCCCGTGGGACGGACTCACCGGCAGCGACGAGGTCGGTGCGCCTACTCGGCTCGGCGGGGCGGGCGATGTCGTGGTGTTCAGCCCGCCGTCGAACGACGGGCGGCCGATCCTCCATCGGATCGCGTTTTCGGTCGAAGCCGGCGAGGACTGGACCGAGCGCGCGGACCCGTCGCTCGTCGACGGGACGTGCGGCGAACTGGACGCCTGCCCGGCGCCGCACGACGGGTACGTCACCTACGGCGACGCGAACGGGGAGTACGACCAGAGCGCGGGGCTCGCGCCGGTCGTCAAGCCGGAGTGGATCCGCGCCAAGGCGCTGACATCGGTTCCGAACCTCGGCTGGTTCCGCGTGATCGTCGACGACGCTATCGCCCGCATCGGTGTCGTTCCGACCGTTATCGGCGTCGGCGGGATCGCCGCGGCGATGGGGGGTCTCGGGGCGACCCTGATCGGCCGGGTCGGGAAGCGACGAGAATTATAAGGGATCGAGGCGAGGTCAGTCGTTTTCGGTACGGTTTCTCGCTCGCTTCAGTCGGGTGCTCTCACTCCGAAGACGCTTCGGCGGCGGCGTCGGCGGACTCCTCGGCATCGTCGAGATCGCCGTCCAGCGTCACCGAGTCGTTTGCGGCGTTGGGGAGCGCGTCCGAGCGCCCGAACTCGCCGGGCGCGATCGCAAGCGTTCGGATCCCGTAGCTGTTCGCGGTTTCGAGGACGGGCTTGAAGTCGGTGTCGCGGGAAGCGATCGCGAGCGTTGTCATCCGACGCTCGGTCGCGAACCGAGCCGCGTCGACCGCGAGTTTCACGTCGACGTCGCCGCTCGTGATCACGACCTCGAAACCGCGGGCCTCCGCGGCCTGAATCAGCCCGGGCGTCGCGTGCTCGTCGAGGTACAGCCGCGTCGTTACGAGCGGGCCGACCGCCTCGGCCGCCGTGCGGACGTCGTCGAGGTCGACGTCGAACTCCTCGCGCAGCACGTTCGGGCCGTCGACGAACAGCGCGACGCCGACCGACTCGTCGTCCGCCCGACCAGTGGTGTCCATGTGTGTCAGTCGGAGACCGGCGGAAATATGCGTGCTGATTCGACGAGAAGCACGACGCGTGCTTTGACACGGGATAACTTATGGATATTATCGAAGTCACGTCAGTATACTTATGCCAGCAGCCGGCGAACACCGACTATGTCTCTTAGTATTGTTCTTTTGGCGGGGATCGCGACGTCGCTTTTCGTCGGATTCAACATCGGCGGCTCCTCGACTGGGATCGCGTGGGGGCCGGCGGTCGGCGCGCGTATCCTGTCGAAGACAGCGGCAGCCGGCTTGATGACGTTCTTCGTGTTCCTCGGGGGAATCACGGTGGGGCGAAACGTGATGGACACGCTCGCCGGGGACATCATTGCGATTCCGATCACGCTCGAAGCCGGCGTCGGCGTGCTGTTTTTCATCGGGCTCGGCATTCTCATCGCGAACGTCTTCGGGGTACCGGTCCCAACGTCGATGACGACGGTCGCGTCCATCGCCGGGCTCGGTCTCGCGACCGGAACGCTCAACTACGAGACGATCGGCTCAATCGTCTCGTGGTGGATCGTCACGCCGATCATCGGTTTCTGGATCGGTGCGGTGATCGGACGGTACGTCTATCCGGGGCTCAACCGACGGTACGCGATCGAGGTTTCCGACGGACCACTTCTCGTCCTCGACCGAAGCGGGCGGGTCCCGCGGCCCGTATACGGACCGAACACGGACCGACGAGAGTTCGTGAGCACGGCGGTCGTGTTGATGATCGGCTGTTACATGGCGTTCAGCGCCGGCGCGAGCAACGTCCCGAACGAGGTCGCGCCCCTCGTGAGCAGCAACGCGATCGGAGAGGTGAATGCGATCGCTCTCGCGACGGTTGCGATAGGAGTTGGCGGGTTCACGATCGCGCGTCGGACCATGGAATCGGTCGGGACCGAACTGAGCGATATTCCGCTGTTGGCCGCGCTCATCGTGATGACAACCGCCGCCACGATCACGACCGCGCTCTCGTACGCGGGGATTCCGATCAGCCTCGTGATGGCGATGGTGATGACGATCGTCGGGCTCGGGTGGGGCCGAGCCACGCGACCCGTCGCGGCCCGCGACGTGGTGACGGGTCAGACGGAGACGCCGATCGCGACCGGAGCTATCACCGCTGACGACGCCGACGCCACGAGGCCCATCGGCCAGCCGGAGTCCAGAGAGGCGCTCAGCACCGGCAACCTGTTCAACCCGCGAGCGATCCTGAAGTACGTCTCGATGTGGATCATCGGTCCGTCGGTGGCGTTGCTCCTCTCGTACGCGTTCTTCGTCATGGTGCCGTTCGTCGCGTGATCCTCGTCGCGGCGGCCCCACATCCGCACCCCACACGCCCCGTCGACAGCTTACGGCCCCCCACACCTCCACGGAATCACCAAGCACCCGGTTTCATGATCACTCAGTGCGTGGGTAAGCTATGATATCTCGTGTGCTGGTGCCGATGGACGAATCGGAGATGGCAGAGCGCGCGCTCCGATACGCGCTCGACGCGCATCCGAACGCCGAGATCACTGTGGTCCACGTTGTCGGCGAGCCGTCGTCGATGATGGGTGGTGCGGCCGGGATCGCGCTCGCCGACGACCCCGACGCGGCCGCACGGGAACATGCGAGCGACCTGTTCGACCGCGCCGACGAGATCGCCGCGGAGCACGACACCGCGATCGAGACGCGGGTGACGGTCGGCCATCCGGCGCGGGCGGTCATCAACATGTCCGACGAGTTCGATGTGGTCGTCGTCGGGAGCCACAGCGGCAGCCTGGCCGATCGACTGCTCGTCGGCAACATCGCAGAAAAAATCGTGCGCGGATCGGCGGTTCCCGTCACGGTCGTCAGGTAGGCTCTCCGGAGGGAACCGCTCGCTTTCTTTTCTTTCAACCCCTTATATTCGTATTACCACTTGATCGACGACTGTAGTGAATATACAGAGAACTCAAATAGCATGTCCAAGAACACCGAAGTATAATGTCGAAAACGAACGCATACACCGTTATTTCCGAGCAGAACGATCACGACTGCACCACCGTTCGTGCACATCCGCGCAACGAGACGTTCCACGTCGTCGAGTACGCCGACGACGACGCGCGCCAGCGGGTGGCCGACCTGCCGGTCGGGTCGGTTGTCCGGATGGAACTGTCGCGCGCCGGCCGCCGGAGCAATGTCTGGTGTGCGGAATCGGTGCAGACTGCTCACACCGACGGAGGATCGTCCCAGTAGGTCATCCCGGTCGATCGGTTCCGTCGAACGTCGCCGTCCGTCACTCCTCTATCCGGTCCATACGGGTCGTCACCTCCCGTAATCCTCGATCGGCCTGCTCTCGGCCGTCACTTATCTTCTCGCACTGTCGAGCGCCCGCGGTCCGAGAATTCGGAGGGCAGCCGACCGCAACAGATATATTAGTATAGTCTTATATTAGAATATACTACTATGAGTGAGCAGCTGTCAAACGGTCGTTCCGGAGGGGCAGCGGCCGACTCGATCGAGGAGTCAGCAGGTGGATCGACGAGGGACGACGGGTGTTGCGAGGGCGTCGCGCACGCGCTCTCGGACCGCGACGTCGACGTCGACGTCGAGACGCTTTCGGCGGTCAGCAACCGAACGCGGTACGAGACGCTTCGCCTCGTCGCGGCCGCTGACGGCGGCGTCTGTGGCTGCGAGGTGGAGCCCGCACTCGACGTGAGCCAAGGGGCGGTCAGTCAGGCACTCTCCCGACTGCACGACGCCGGCCTGCTCACACGCCGCAAGGAGGGTCGCTGGCGGTACTACGACGTGACGCCCCGGGCCGAGCGACTGCTCTCGGTCCTCGACGGGACGCGGCCGATCCCGGACACCGGGTCGGAGGGTCGATCGTGAGCGATTCGGAGGAGGCCGGCGGCGACGCGGGCGGCGACGCGGGCGGCGACGCCAGCAACGGCACGAGCAACGACGCGAGCAATGATGCGATCGATCCGGCCGAGCAGCGGCGCGTCGTCCGGGAGCGGTACGGCGGGATCGCCGCGAGCGCGGCCGAGTCGGACGCCGGGTGTTGCGACGCCGGATCCGACGAGTCCACGGGGTGCTGTGAGAGCGACGGAAGCACCACCGATCCCAACGACGAGTCGCTTCGCCTCGGTTACGATCCGGCCGACGTCGACGCGGTCGCCGAGGGCGCAAATCTCGGGCTCGGCTGCGGGAATCCAACAGCGCTCGCGGCGCTCTCGACCGGTGAGACTGTCCTCGATCTCGGCTCCGGCGGCGGATTCGACTGCTTCCTCGCGGCCCGTGAGGTCGGGTCGGACGGGCGAGTTATCGGCGTCGATATGACGCCGGCGATGGTCGAGCGTGCCCGAGAGAACGTCGCGAGGAACGACGCCGAGAACGTCGAGTTCCGGCTCGGCGAGATCGAACACCTGCCGGTCGCGGACGCGACCGTCGACGTCGTCATCTCGAACTGCGTGATCAACCTCTCGCCGCGGAAACCGCAGGTGTTCCGCGAGGCGTTCCGCGTCCTCCGCCCCGGCGGGCGGGTCGCAGTTTCTGACGTGGTCCAGACGGCGCCGTTCCCCGACGACGTGCGGCTCGACCCGTCGTCGGTCTCGGCCTGCGTCGCCGGCGCCGCCACCATCGACGAGATCGAGTCGATGCTCGCGGACGCGGGATTCACCGAGATCGCGATCGACCCGAAAGCCGAGAGCGAATCGTTCATCCGAGACTGGGACGACGACCGCGACCCGAGCGAGTACGTCGTCTCGGCGACGATCGAGGCGCGAAAACCGCGGTGACCGAACGACGACGGTCGTTCGAGCGTTTATAAGAAGTCGAACCGTGCCCGATCGACCTGTTCTGTCGGCCTTTATAAGTCGCGCGTGAGCCGCGGGTTCGTCACGGCGCCGTCGGCCGCCGAGGCGAAGTCGCGGGCGTACTTCGCGAGGACGCCGCCCTCGTACTGCGGGGCCGGCGGCTCCCAGTCGGCGCGGCGGTCGGCCAGTTCGTCCTCGGAGAGGTCGACCGAGAGGTCGCGCTCGGGGATGTCGACCGTGACGTGGTCGCCGTCCTCGATGAGCCCGATCGGGCCGCCGTTGGCCGCCTCCGGGGCGACGTGGCCGATCATCGGGCCGCGGGTGCCGCCGGAGAACCGTCCGTCGGTGAGCAGCGCCACGTCCTCCTCGTGGCCCGCACCGACGACGGCGGCGGTGACGCCGAGCATCTCGCGCATCCCCGGGCCGCCGGTCGGCCCCTCGTTGCGGATGACGATCACGTCGCCGGAGTCGATCGCGCCGGACTGGACGTATTCCATCGCGTCCTCCTCGTTTTCGAACACGCGGGCCGGCCCCTCGTGGTAGAACGCGTCGTCGCCGGTCACCTTGAGCACCGCGCCGTCGGGCGCGAGGTTCCCCTTCAGAATCTTGATCGCGCCCTCCGCCTCTTTGGGATCGTCGACGCTGTAGAGGAAGTCGGCCTCGATCGCGTCGTCGTCGGGGAGGTCGCCGTTCGCCTCCAGTTCGGCGATCTCCTCGGCGAGGGTGCGCCCGGTGACGGTCATCGCGTCGCCGTGGAGCAGGTCCGCCTCCAGGAGTCGGCGGAGCACGACCGGCACGCCGCCGATCTCGTGGAGGTCGTTCATCACGCGGCTCCCGCCGGGCTGGAGGTTCGCGATCTTCGGCGTGCGCCGCGATATCTCGTCGAAGTCCTCGATCGCGAGGTCGACGTCGGCCTCCGCGGCGAGCGCGAGCAGGTGGAGGACGCCGTTCGTCGAGCCGCCGATCGCGGTCTGGAGCGCGATCGCGTTCTCGAAGGACTTCCGCGAGAGGATGTCGGAGGGGCGGCGGTCGTTCTCGATGCACTCCAAGACGAGTTCGCCGGCGCGCTCGGCGATCTCGTAGCGCTCCGGGTCCTCGGCCGGCGCGGAGGCCGAGCCGAGCGGCGCCATCCCGAGCGCCTCGGAGATGGCCGCCATCGTGTTCGCGGTGAACATCCCGCCACAGGAGCCGGCACCGGGGCAGGCGTGGCGTTCGAGCTCGTCGAGCTCCTCGCCGCTCATGTCGCCCTCGGCGTAGGCGCCGACGCCCTCGAACACCTGCACGATCGTCACGTCGCGGCCGTCGTGCTGGCCGGGCATGATCGAGCCGCCGTAGAGGAACACCGAGGGGAGGTCGGTGCGGATCGAAGCCATCAGCATGCCGGGGAGGTTCTTGTCACAGCCCGCCACCGTCACGAGCGCGTCCATGCGCTCGCCGAAGGAGACGAGTTCGACCGAATCGGCGATCACTTCTCGGGAGATGAGGCTCGCTTTCATCCCTTCCGTCCCCATCGAGATGGCGTCAGAGATAGTGACCGTCCCGAACTCGATCGGCATTCCGCCCGCGGCGTCGATCCCGTCGATCGCGGCGTCCGCCACGTCGTCGAGGTGGACGTTACACGGCGTGATGTCGGCCGCCGGGTTCGGCACGCCGACGATGGGCGACGAGAGGTCCTCGTCGTCGAAGCCCATCGCCCGGAACATCGCGCGGTGCGGGGCCTTGTCCGGCCCTTCCGTCACGTCTCTGCTCCGCAGGCCCTCGCCCTTCTCGCCCGCGAACCGGTCCGCGTCGTCGCCGCCTCGGGAGCGCTCTCCCTCGGATCGTGGCTGCTGTTCGCTCATACCCGATCCTGTCGCTCGGGGGTCTTAAACGGACGCAACGAAACAAGGGTTACTCTGAATCGGCTACCTCCGCATCTACCAACGCCCGAACTTTCAGCTCGACCCGGTACCCGAACGGATCGGTGACGTAGACGGCCGGCTCTTCGCCCGTGGCGCCGAGCGGTGAGTCGAGGACGCGATCGATCTCGACGCCGACCTCCTCGAGTTCGGCTTCCAGCGCCGCGAGCGACCCCTCGACGCCGATCGCGACGTGATCGTAGTTCGTCGCGGTCGGCGGCTCGAACTCGTCGGTCGGCCAGCAGTGGATCACTGCGGTCGGCGAGAGCCGCACGTCGAAGAAGGGCTTTTCGCCGGCCGCGTACGGCCCGTCTTCGATCCCGAACCCGAGCCGCTCGCCGTAGAACTCTCGGGCATCGTCGACGCCGTCGGCGGGGATCCGGAGGTTGACGTGGTCGATGTGGCGTGCTCGCATGGGACGCAGTTCGAGAGCAGACCGCAAAAAGGTGGTCGGCGGTCAGGCGAACGCTTCGAGAATTCCCGCCCCGTCCGTGCTCCGGCCGAGGTCGGGGAGCGTTGCGCGCTCCGGGTGGGGCATCAGGACGGCGACGGAGTCGCGCTCGCCGAGGACGCCGGCGACGTTGTCCGTCGAGCCGTTCGGGTTGGCCGCGTCGGTGACGTTGCCGTCGGCGTCGCAGTACCGGAAGAGGACGCGATTGTCGGCGACGAGGTCGGCGTGGGCGTCCTCGCTGATCTCGAACCGGCCCTCGCCGTGAGCGATCGGCACCTCGATCACGTCGCCCGTCTCGTAGGCGGCGGTCCACGGGGTGTCCGCGCGCTCGACGCGGAGAAACACGGGTTCACACTGGAAGCGCGCGGAGGCGTTCGTGGTGAAGGCGCCCGGCGTGAGTCCGGACTCCGACCCGATCTGCGCGCCGTTGCAGACGCCGATCACGGGGACGCCGTCGTCGGCCGCCTCGCGGACCTCCGCCATGATCGGGGCGCGCGCGGCCATCGCGCCGGCTCGGAGGTAGTCGCCGTAGGAGAACCCGCCGGGGAGGACGATGCCGTCGGTATCGGTCGGGAGCCCGTCCTCGTGCCAGACGCGTTCGGCGTCGACGCCCAGGTGCGCCAGCGCGCGGACCGCGTCGCGGTCGCAGTTGGACCCCCCGAACTGCACCACGGAGACCGTCATGCGTCCGCGACCTCGACGTCGTAGTCGTGGATCGTCGGGTTCGCGAGCAGCCGCTCGGCCATCTCCGCGGCCCGGTCGGCCGCCTCGTCGGCGTCGGCCGCGTCGAGGTCGACTTCGAACCGGTCGGCCGCGCGGAGGTCGGACAGCTCGAACCCGAGCCGTTCGAGGGCCTGCTGGGTCGTCTCCGCCTCGGGATCGAGGACGCCCCGCTTCAGCCGGACCGTCACCGTCGCGGTGTATGCCGTCATATCCGGTAGTGCGGGGTCGTGTGTAAAAACCGTTTTGGAACGCTGTTTATATCCATGTGTGTGGATACATTCCGGTCGATCATGTTAGTTTTGTGACGCCGCGGAGCGAAAGGGGCAAAGCCCTCCGGGTGCTGGACAAGACGTATGCAGCCGCTCGAACCATCGGAGGTGATCGTCGCATGACCCGCGAACTGACCGAAATTACGGTCGTCGGAGGAGACAAGACCGGACTCATCGCGCGGGTCACCTCCCTGCTGTTCGAGCGGGGAATCAACATCGAGGACCTCGATCAGGCGGTCCGCGGGGGCGTCTTCCGGATGACGACCCGCGTCGACGCCGCCGAGATGGAGACCTCTCGGGGGGAGCTCCGCCGAGCGCTCGCCGAACTCGGGCGCGAACTCGACGTCGACATCCAGGTCCGGTTCCCGAGCGACCGCGACGCCCGGCGGATCGCCTTGCTCGTCACGAAGGAGACCCACGCGCCCGAGGCCCTGTTGGCGGCCGAAGCCGACGGCGACCTCGCCGACGACGGCGAGGAGGCGGAGATTCCCGTCGTGATCGGCAACCGCGGGGACCTCCGGTCGCTCGCGGAGCGCTACGACAAGCCCTTCTACGACGTGGGCGACGGCAACGGCAACACCGACGAGGGGCGCCTGCTCGACCTGCTGGCCGAGTACGACGTCGACCTCATCGCGCTGGCTCGCTACATGCGGATCCTCTCGCCGGAGGTCGTCTTCCGCTACGAGGGACGGATCATCAACGTCCACCCCTCGCTGCTGCCGGCGTTCCCCGGCGCGGAGGCGTACCGGCAGGCGAAGGACGCCGGCGTCCGCATCGCGGGCGTCACCGCCCACTACGTGACGACCGACCTCGATCAAGGGCCGGTGATCGCCCAGCGCGCCTTCGACGTGCCCGCGGGCGCCGAGGTCGCCGAGATCAAACGGCGCGGACAGCCCCTCGAAGCCGACGTGCTGCTCGACGCGGTCCGGCTCCACCTCGCGGACGCCATCGCGATCCACCGCGGGACGGTCCACATTCGCGAGGACGCCGACGTGGACGCCCGACTCGGGCTGACCGAGGCCGCGGTCGACGCCAACCCCGACGAGCCCGTCGACGGCGAGCCGCTGTCGCGGTCGCGCACGCCGCCGGCCGAGAGCGACTGACCGCGATCGACTGCGGCTCGACTGTGGTCCGGCTGCAGCCCGACTGCGGCCCGAACCGACCGACCACGGCTTCCCCCACGCTATTTAAAAAGGCGCACCCAACACCGAGGCGATGCTTCCCCGCCGGAGTCCGGCCCAGTTCGTCGCCGACACGAGCGCCGTTATCCGGATCGACGAGCGCGTCGTCCTCCTGTTGCTCGTGCTGTTGTCGGCCGCGGCGCTCATCGTGTTTCTCCACTACACCGTCGAGATACTCGACGGACTGCCTGACGTGATCCCCCCGGAGCCGCCGACACTGATCTCCCGGAGCCGTCACTTATAAGCGAACGAGGAGGTCTCGATTTTCGGCCTTATAAGTGATCTCGCCGTCGGCCATCGCCGCACGCCGTCGCGCGGCCCAGTCGCTCACGTCGTATCCGGTCTCGCCGACCGCGGACTCGATCGTGTCGAGCAGGTGCGCGAAGACGGTCCGCTCGGCGGGCGAGTACGGGGGCTCGATCCGCCACGGCGAGGGACCCGCGGCGACGACCGAATCGGCCGCGTCCGCCAGCGCTGTCGCGCCCTCCGGGCCGCCCGGGCGGTACTCGCGCATGTGTCGGTGGTAGGCGTCGAGCACGGCGTCGTCTTCGGGGTCGGCCGGCGAGAGCGTCGTCTCGCCGTCGTAGGTTATCGGCGCGTACGCGAGCGGAGCGACCGCCGAGAGCGCCTCGACCGCGGGCGCGGCGTCGACCACGTCGAAGAACGCGCAGCCGACGACCGCGTCGAACCGCTCGTCGGTCGCGGCGGCGTACTCGAAGGCGTCGGCGACGCGGAACTCGACGTCGAGGTCGCCGAGGCAGTCACCGGCCCGGTCGCGTCCGACCGACAGCGCCGGCTCGTGGGCGTCGACCGCGACCCACCGCCCGGCCTCGACGACTCCCCAGTCGCGGAGTCGCTGCACCATCGTCGCCGTCCCGGCACCGACTTCGAGGATCGTCGGTTTCGGAGGCAGTGCCGCGGCGAACGCGTCGAGCACGTCGCGGTTCAGGGAGCGGTCGTCGAGCCCGCGCTTGGCGTCGAGATACGTCGCGTGGTCGACGGCGGCGAAATCGTCGCCCGTCATCGCGACCGCGACACCTCCTCCAAGAAGTCGATCGCGCCGTCGAGCGTCTCGGTCCACGTCGGCCACGCCTCGTACGCCCGACGGGCCGAGACGGCCATCTCGGCCAACCGCTCGCGGTCGTCGAGCCGCCGCAATCGATCGGCGACCGCCGCCGAGTCGGCGGGCGGGACCAGGAAGCCGGACTCGCCGTCGCGCACGAACTCGTCGGCCCCGCCTGCGGTCGACGCCACGGGCACGCAGCCGAATCCCATCGCCTCCAGCGACGCCATGCCGAACGGCTCGTACCGCGAGGGCGCCGCGAGGACGTGCGTCTCGCGAAGCCGAGCCGCGACCGCGTCGTCGTCGAGCCGTCCGGTGAACCGCACTCGCCCGGCGACTCCGGCCGCGGCGGCCGCGTCACGGACGCGCTCGACGTAGCCGGGATCGACCGCGGTGTCGCCGACGACGGTGAGTCGCCAGTCGACGCCGACTCGGGAACCGGCGTCGAGCGCTCCGAGCCCCTCGACCAGCGTGTCGAGCCCCTTCCGCTCGACGACGTTGCCGAGGAAGGTGACGTCGAGCGACCCGTCGGCGGCCCGCTCGCGGACGGTCGCGGCGGAGACGTCCGGATCGAACCGGTCCCCCGCGGGCGGTGCGACGGTACCGTACGCCGGCGCCCCGAGGGCCTCGGCTCCCGCGCGCGTCGCCGCTGAGTTGTGTATCGCGGCGTCGACTCCAGAGAGGAACCGCGCCTCGATCCGGCGGACGACGCGGCGAGCGAGTCCCTCCCGCGCTCGCGAGGCGAGCATGTGCAACAGCGCCACCGTCGGCGTCTCGACGCGGCGGTTGGCGGCGACGAGCGAGGGGTGCGCGAGCCCGTCCTCGACGAGCACATCGGCGTCGATACCGTCGAGCTGTCTCGCGATTTGGCGGGCGCGGAGGGTGTCGGCGAGCTGTCGAGGGTACGACCGCCACGGAAGCGACGCGACGGACACCTCGTGACCGCGCTCGCGGAGCCGGTCGCGGAGCCGCCGGTCGTAGTAGAACCCGCCGGAGCCGGCGTCGATATCGCCCGCGATCACGAGTGCGACGTGCATTACGGCAGCGACCCGGCGTAGCGCACGAGCGCCTTATCGTCCTCGTGGACGGCCACGGTCAGCTCCTCGGCCGCCGGCGCGTCGATATCGTCGAGTCGTTCGAACAGCGCCCGCGCGAGCCGCTCGACGCTCGGGTTCCCTTCCAGGTGGTCGTTGAGGGTCTCGTCGCGGTAGGCGTCGACCGCGTCGGCGAGCGCGGCCCGGGCGAGGTCGATATCGAGCAGGTAGCCGTACTCGCCGAGTTCGGGGCCGCGAAACGTGATCTCGGTCTCGAAGGTGTGCGAGTGAAGCTCGGCCTCCGCTGGCGGCGGGTTCGGGACGGTGAGCCAGTGCTGTGCGACGAACGTTTCGGTGACGGTGACAGAGTACATCGTTGATCAGGTGGTGAGTGGCCGCATCAGTTCGCGTCTCTGCATCAGTACGTGAACAGGATCTGGAGGGTGCTCTCGGGGTCGTCCGTGAGCCGGCGGTACGCCGCGGGCGCGTCCTCAATGTCGACGCGGTCGGTGACGAGCCGGTCGGCGATCCCGGTCTCGTCCGCGAGCCGCTGCAGTTCGCGCCACGCAGTCTCCCGGCGACGATCGCGGTCCCACCGACCGCGGAGTTCGGGGGCGATCGTGGAGACCTGGCTGCTCTCGACGCTCACGCGCCCCCGGTGGAAGTGGTCGCCGAACCCCAGGTCCGCGCGCTTCGTCCCGTACCACGAGCCGACGAGGACGCGTCCGTCGAAGCGGGTCGCCTCGACCGCGGTTTCGAGCGTCTCCGGTCGCCCGCTGACCTCGATAGCGAGGTCGACGCCGCCGGTGAGGTCGCGGACGACGCCGGCCGCGTCGACGCCGGTCGGGTCGACAGTGTGATCGGCGCCAAGGGCGTCTGCCACCCGCCGTCGGTGAGCCTGCGGCTCGACGGCGACGACCGACTCGGCCGCCGAACGCGAGTACAGCGCGGTCGTCAGCAGCCCGACGACGCCCTGTCCGAAAACCGCGACGCGTTCGCCGATCCGGGGCGCGCCGTCGAGCGCGAAGTTGACGGCGGTCTCGGTGTTGGCGAACAGCGCGGCGGTCTCCGGAGCCACGCCGTCGGGGACCGGCCGGAGGTCGGCCGGCGCCGCGAGGAACCGACCCTCGTGGGGGTTGAACCCGAAGACGGTGCGGCCCCGCCACGAGGGGTCCACGTCCTCGCCGACCGCCGCAACGGTGCCGACGGCCGAGTACCCGTACCGGAGCGGGTACGACAAATCGCCCGAAAGCGCCGCGATCTCCTCGTCGGCGACCGTCTCGGCGTCGAGGTCGCCCCGGTACGCGAGCAGCTCTGTGCCGGCGCTGACGGCCGACACCGCGGTGTCGACGAGCACCTCGCCGGCGGCGGGCGCGGGCGGATCGATGTCGATCACGTCGACCTCGCGAGGCGCAGCGAACTCGACCGCGCGGGCGTCGCCCGCGCTCACGGCGCTGCCTCTGTCTCCGAGACCGGAGCGAGTTGATGCGACATAACGTATGGCACGGGCCGGTGCCTAATGGATGTTCGGTGGCGGCGGCCGGACTCGCGGACGAGTACACCTAAGGGAGTGGCAATGGTACGACATCACATGACTCTCGCAGACGACGGCGTCGACGCGGACGACGACGCCTCGGTGACGCTCCTCCACTGGATCGGGATCGTGGCGGCGACCGTCACCGCGGGCGTCCACCTCTACTTGGGACTGCAGATCGGCGGGGGGTTCGGCGCGGCGTTTCTCGTCGCGACGGCAGGGTTCCTCGGTGGGGTCGGGGCGGTGTTGTTCGATTACCGGCGACAACTCGTCTACCTCCTGGGAATCCCGTTCACCGCCGGACAGATCGTCATGTGGTACGCGTTCAACGACGTCCCGCCGGTGCCGCCGATCGAAGCCGTCGACAAACTCGCGCAGGTTGTGCTGATCGCCGTGCTCGTCGTGCTGCTCTGGCGGGACAGATAGCGAGCGCTCAGGAGCCGGACGAGTCTCAGGGCTCCACCGTCGCGAGCGGAGGGTCCGATCGGCCGAGTCGGCCGGTGGCGGCCGCCCAGTCGCGGGCGAAGCTCGCGAGGAGGACCGTTAACGCGAGTCCCGCGACGGCCACGAGGACCGGACCGCCCGCGCCCGGCAGCAGCGCGGCGGCGATGACGACGAACTGGGCGCTCCCGATCCCGCGACGGACGCGGCTCGGCGGGAGCCCGTAGATCGGCTCCCCGGCACGTCGCCTGAGCCACAGCGAGCCCGCGTACGCGTACCACACCCCGCCGGCGACGAGGTACCATACCGGGAGGGCTCCGGCGCCGACCGCGACGGCGCCGCCGACGAGTACCGCGAGGGCGTCGGTCGCACCGTCGAGCCGCGCCCCTAACACGGTCTCGCGGGTCCGTCTCGCGACCGCGCCGTCGACGGCGTCGAGGAGCACGGCGACGGCGAACAGCGCCACCGGCAGCCGCGGGTCCGGCGGCGACGAGCGCAGCGTCCCGGCGAGCACCGCGAGCAGCCACCCGCGGAACAGGGTGATCGCGTTCGCGGGGCCGAGCGTCGGGTGGACCGCGGCGCCGCCGGGCGGGCGGTTCGCCGAGAGGTGGGTGCCGGCGTACGCCGCGACGTAGGCCCCGACGGCCGCCGCTCCAAGTGGCCATCCTCCGGCAAGTGGACCCCAGAGCGCGACCAGACCGAGTGCGCCGACGGCGAGCGCACCGAGGAATCGCCCCCGGACCCGCGTTCGCGCTGTCCACGACGCCCCACCGAGAAGTGACATACGCTACCGATCAGCGCGCAGAAAGTTCGGTGTTCCGGTGGGCTGTGTTCGGTCACGGATCGGACCGACGGCTGGTGCGGTCGTCGTCGTCTCCGATGGCCTCCATCACGTGGGCGTGGAACTCCCGCAACGCGGCCGACTCGTCGTCCGCGATCACCGTGTCGGAGTCGACGAGGGTCGCGAGACCGAACGAGAGCGGCGTCGGCGAGTCGACGGTGTGGTGGAGGACTGAGCTATCGCCAGCATCGATCCGAGCGAGCAGCTCGCGGAGCCGCTCGGCGGCGAGCCGGTCGTCCAACAGCTCGCGGTACGTCTCCTCCATCACGGCGAACTCGTCGAGGTCGGCCGCGAGCGAGAGCAGCATCTCGGCCGACACCTGCTGTTCGGCCGCCGACTTCTCGTACCCCTTGTACCGCTTTAAGATCATCAGCGAGCGGGACGCGTTGATCCGGAAGTAGCGCTGGAGCAGGTCGGTTCCCCGGACGGCCGCACGCAGGTCTTCACGGACCGTCTCCGGGTCGAGTTCGTGGAGGATCCGCGCCACATCGACCTTGCGATTTAGCGGGAGCGCGAGCGAGAATCCGCGGTCGGCGACCGCGACGGCGGCGGTGGCGTCGGTCCGGCTCTCGACTTCGGCGGCGACGAGCCGGGAGAGCCCGTCGTTGAATCGCCGGCCGTAGTCGGAATGAACGTAGAACCGGCGCTTGTACCCCTCGCGGTCGAGTTCCTCTTCGACGACGAGCCGCGAGGGGGTCGCGACGCTCTCCGCGCCCGCGTACGCCACCTGCTCGTCGTAGATCCGGGCGATCGCTCGAACTGTGTTCTCGTCGAGCGGAAGCGCTCGGAGTCGCGCGCGGACCGCGGGCGGCCCGCCTCGCTCCAGTCGGTCGAGCAACTGGGCCTGAAACGCGGCCACCTCGCGGGCGAGGTCGTACGACAGGGGGAGTCGCTCGGAGTACCACGAAGGAACCGTCGGTCGCTCTCCCGTCCGATCGACGGACACCTTCGAGCCGCGGCGGTAGCGGAACGCGAAGCGCTCGCCGCCGAGCGCGAACACGTCGCCGGGATCGAGCGTGTCGAGGTACGCCTCGTCGAGCGTGCCGACCCACTCGTCGTCGCGGGTGAACACGTCGCAGCTGAACGAGTCGGGGATGGTCCCGACGTTCGTCATGTATATGACCCGCGCGAGTCGGCCGCGCTTTCCGACGAGACGCTCGCCGACCGGGTGCTCCTCGTGGTGGTGTTCGCCCCCCGGCGGGTCGTTGGCGTCCCGCCAGATCTTCGGGTAGACGTGTCTCTCCT
>Ga0208138_100405_pt1 | contig 19567 bp, 19 predicted proteins | sample AntRauMetaRauer3_FD_184786 | JGI IMG/M metagenome (GOLD analysis project Ga0208138, IMG submission 184786) | Saline lake microbial communities from Rauer Lake, Antarctica, in enrichment culture - Antartic Rauer Lake 3 Metagenome Rauer3 (SPAdes)... ...
TCTCAAAGGAGTCTGAGAACAACGAACAACTGCAAATAGACTTTGAAGACTATAGTGTAATTCTCATCGCAGGGTGGTTTGCACGACGAATACACCCGTACATCGAGGAAGGGGATCGAATTTCAAAGGGAGACCGTATCGGCCACATCTCTTTTGGAAGCCGAGCAGATGTTATTCTCCCACCTCGATTTACGGAAGAAGATCTTGCTGTTGAAGTTGGTGATACCGTGTATGCTGGCCAGACAATGTTAGCATTTGATCCAGATGAAGAAGAATGTGAATAGATGATATGGAGTCCAAACTGTTCCTCCCAATCAACGCACTCCGACAACCCGAGTTCGATGCTGACTATGTGTGGTATATTACACTTTCAGAGTCCCTTGTCAATGTTGTGAGTGAGACAGCCGACGACGAGCTCCCGGAACTGCTTCCACCAGCGTCGTGAGCGGACGAATGCGCCGTATTTCCGTTTAAGACGAGAGTTCACTGTCTCGTTCTGATTACGTTGACCGTAGAGGTCGTGTCCAGCCGAGCGTTCCACGCCTTGTGGAGCGACGAAAATTCTCGATGCTTGATGACCGGACGAACACCATCTTCACGGGCTAACGTGCGAATATTCAGATCATCATATCCCTTGTCACCGAGGAGAATCGTTACGTCACCCGTATTCCGCCTGATTAGCGAAGGCGCGATCTTCGAGTCGTGCTTTCTGGTCGTCGTCACGTGTAAGTCAATGATTGCGTTCACTCTTGTGTCTACGAGAAGTGTGACTTTCAACTGTTGAATCGTCAGCTTCGTTCGTTTCGTGTAGTGCTTCGAGGCGTGACTGCGGTCGAATCCCGAGGCGTCGATCCCCGAGGCGTCGATCCCGACGACACCGTTAGTCGGGAGGAGTGTGATCGAGAGGTTGAGGAGGACACGCCAGACTGCCATATCGAGTCGGTTGAACGCTTTACACAACGTTGAGGGCGACGGGATTTCCTCAAGCTCGATGGCGCTCCGAATGCGAAGCATCTCGATCAGCTCGTCAAGCAGGGTTCGGTACGTTATATTCTTCCGAACCTTGAGACAGAGCAGGACGATGTGCTGGTGGAGTGTGTACCGTCGTTTCGAGAACTTTGAGGAGTAGCGAGCGACAGCTCGACGAGCCAAGTGATACGCCTGCTCAACGAACCGGAGCAACCGTGACTTCGGGACGTCTTCCATCCAGTCAGACTACCGGGCGAACCTGTAACTCTCCGTGGATTTCAACAGAGCCACTTATTCCAATACTTGGGGTACTCGCAGTAGACCTCCCACCAGACGTGTACACATCGTTACTAATGGCTCCGTTTTCTCTCCTCGGAGAATCCTAACACTCCTTTCTCCAGTCTTTGTTTACTTCGACAGGAAGTATCTCAAAGAGCACTCAGAGTGGGTTCCGTCAGGATGGTATTATTGGATGATTCTTCCCCCACAGACTCTTGTACTCCCCATTATCTACGTTTACCAACGACATAAGCAGGTCGACGTTCCATGAGTTCGTGACGATTCAGAGGGCGAGTTCCAGATCGTGAACAACACACTTGAGAACGAGTTTGCGGAACTGCTTCCACCAGACCCGTGAGCGTACGAACGCGCCATATTTCTGCTTGATAGCGGCGTTTACCGTCTCGTTCATATTTCGTTGATGATAGAGGTCAGCGTCCATCCGTTCATTCCACGCCTTGTGGAGTGGTGTGAACTCACAATGCTTGATGAGTGGGCGAACGCTGTGTTCACGGTCGATCCGGCGCAGTTTCTGGTCGTCATATCCCTTGTCGGAGGTCAATACTTTGATGAACTCCGCATTGCGTTTCACCACCCGTGGCGCGATCTGCGTGTCGTGTTTTCGCGTCGTAGTCACGTGAATATCGAGAACCGCGTTAGTTGCAGTATCGACCAATAGCGTTGTCTTCAACTGCTGTATCGTGAGGCTCGTTCGCTTCGTGTAATGAGATGAGGCATGAGCACGATCGAAGCCGGAGGCATCAATACCAGTCACACCATTCAACGGCAGGTCGGAGAGTGAGGCGTTCAGCAGGACGCACCAGACGGCCATCTCCAACCGGTCGAATGCTCTACAGAGCGTTGATGGTGCGGGGATTGTATCAAGGTCAAGAGCGTCACAGATACGCGGCATCTCGATGAGTTCATCAGCAAGGTCGCGGTACGTCGTTGTCTTCTTGATCTTCAGACAGAGCAGAACGACGTGTTATCGGAATGTAAATCGCTTCTGAGAATATCGGGTTGAGAACCGTGCAACAGCATGTCGAGCCAGCACCATAGCACGCTCAACGAATCGGAGAAGATGTAATTTCGGGAGGGAATCCATCTTATCCCCCGGTAATCACTCGTCATGTTTCTCAGCAAGGTTTCAACAAGGCCAACGCGGTAGTTCGTTCGGCGACAGTAGTGCTTGTTGGCGGTTTCGCGGTCGAAGAACGTCGCGTTCATCGCAGCGTGATCGGCGGTGTCGTGCAGCTGCGCCGAGAGGCGCAGCAGCATTCGCCAGATCTTCATCTGCAACCAATCAAACGCCTTTACTAGCGTCGAGTGATGCGGGAGATCTCCCGGTTCAAGGCTGATCTCGGCCAATATTTGTGGCACCTCACTCAGCAGATCAAGCGCCTCGCGATAGGAATTATATAGGTAAATCCGGAGACAGTGGAGCGAAACGACGGCGTAGTCGGCGAAGCTGCCGCCCCAAATAGGGCGGCAGCTTCGCCTCGGCCACCAACAGCATTTTTAGCTAACGACACCGCTTTGATCGTGAAGCGGGAAATCTTCGACATCAAGCATCGCTGATTTCCCGCTTCACTTCCTTTGATTTGATGACCTATTCCGCCGCCTTACAGCGGTTCACCAGAGCCAACGAATCTAATATCGATAGTTCACGACCAGGATAATATGCTCAATAAATTATTGTATTAAATAGAGAAAATAACTAACTCTGGATGTATTCACTCTCCCGGATATAGACAGTCGGTACTTCCCCCAACGTCGCTTCGTGAATTGTACTAAGTCAAAGAGAACAGGAGCAAACGCTGGTGTGGTATCTGAGTGAAGAATGAAAGAGAGTTCACAGACCAACATGAACGGAGTAGAAGCCGATTTACACAGTTCTACTGAGCAAGCAATGCTGACAAGTCGCCCACGACCGACTCAGCAGCTGACTGCCATGTATGGTTGTTCAGAACGTACGTTCTGGCCCGATTGCCCATCGCTGCTCGTTCTGCCTCATCGAGCTGGGAAAGCACCTCGATCGCTTCGGCAATCGATTCAGGCGTCACAGTCGAAACGGTGGATCCGAGGTTCTGTTCGGCAACAAACGCCATTTCCGGCATCTCGTTAACAATCACTGGACGGCCAGCAGCCAGATATTCAAAACATTTTATCGGCGTCGCTGACTCCATTTTCACCGCACCGTAGGTAATGTCACAGGCTGCGATGTAGTCGGGAACCGCATCATGTTCAACTAATCCCGTGAATACAACGTTGTCCTCAAACCCTAGTCCGCTTACAAGTTCCTCGGTGGGTGCTCTATCATCGCCATCACCGATCAAAAGGAGTTTAATCCGCTCGGGATTCCGGACGTGAGTGAGAGCTTCAACCAGCTCGCGCATCGCGTGTATCCGGCGCATAGTACCCACAAAGCCAATCACGAAGTCGTCTTTCTCAAACCCCAACTCGAGAGCTTGTCTCGCAGCCTGCCGTGGCTGTGGTGCGAACAGCTCTGGGTCGACCGCGTTAGCCATGATTTGGGTTGGACTTTGATTTTCGTTTCGGAACTGATCGGAATCTGCTTGGATCTCGTCGGAGGCAGCATACACCTCATCAGCGGTTTGTACGTTAAATCGAAATATCTGCGTCAGAACCCGACTGAATCTGAGCCGCTTATAGCCGCTGCCTCGTGCTAACAGAAAATAGGGTAAATCATAGCGACGTGCATACACTGCCGGGGCCAACAGCGTGAGGTGCATACGTGCAACAATTGCGTCAGGCCGTTTGCCCGTTAGTGCCTTGTGCATACCGGTGAAACCATTGGCGGAAGTCCTGATATGGGTGAGAAGCGTTGATGATTCTGGTTTCTGTGGCATAAATACAATCCGATCAATATCGGCCAACAGCTCAGAGGGAAGGTTTCCGCGTGGTTCGGGAGCGACTAGCGTCATTGATATATCAGGATTTGTTACGAACGCTCGGACGATCTCAAAGGTTGCAATACCGGCCCCCGATCCTTCAGATATATCTTGTGCTGTGACAAATATTATTGAGTAAGACATATTGGGGTGTATTATTGGTAGTTTGGACGCATATACAAATAGAGTGTTGATATAGAGACGATAGAGGTCACGACACTACTGTGTTAGCAATACATCTCTAGAAATGAGCTATTTCACACTTTTTCATCTGAATAGTAGTATTTCAACAGCTCCTCATTAGGTGAAAGACAAGTATTTATTCATCAACTACAACTAGTCTTTTAACTTGCTAGTACAGCCAGTCAAAAAAGAGACATACAAATTCCACGTCGAGTTAACAACCCAACACAAGACCTAATGATACATAGACAACCAACAATCCACTCAAATTATAAATCTCGTCACAGATCGTACCTCCCAGAAACGATATGTATTGGTGAGTTTGATGGTAATAGAGATAGGAGAGAATATGCAACGTGATCAAAAATCAGGCCCCGGTACAATAATTGGTCACTCTTACGGTAGTGATACGTCTCCACCAGTCATCGGTAAAAATGCAACAATTCGTCATGGGTCAATCATCTACGATGATGTAATCATTGGGGATGGTTTCAGTACGGGTCACGACGTGCTACTCCGAGAGTTCACAGAGATTGGCGATGACGTGTTAGTCGGGACGAAAACCGTCATCGATGGGCGAACCGACATTGGATCACACGTGAGTCTCCAGACGGGGGTATACGTCCCCTCACATACGACAATCGGGGATAACGTATTCATCGGCCCTCACGCCGTACTGACCAACGATCCATTTCCTGTGCGGATGGACACCGAGTTGGTTGGACCGACGATTGAAGATGGAGCTTCGATCGGTGCGAATGCGACGCTTCTCCCCGGAGTTACTGTTGGGAAGAGAGCGTTCGTGGCTGCTGGCGCGGTTATAACAGAAGATGTTCCACCGGAGACGCTCGCAATAGGTGTCCCTGCCATCCATCGTCCGCTCCCCGACGAACTACAGGGAAGAAATAACATATGATTCCGATTGCAAACCCCGAATTCGACGACGCTGAAAAGGAAGCTGTCATCAACGTGCTCGACAGCGGAATGGTTGCCGATGGTGAAATAGTCCGGTCTTTCGAAGATGAGTTCAGTGATTACTGTGGGACTGCTCACGGGATCGCAACCGCAAACGGGACGACCGCGCTGCACGCCGCACTCGAAGCACTCGGTATCGGTGCGGGAGATACGGTGCTGACAACACCTTTCTCGTTCATCGCGACCGCAAACGCGATCCGACTCGCGGGTGCTGAACCGGTCTTCGCCGACATCGATCCCGAAACATACAATCTCGATCCGAAGGCTGCAGAAGAAATCGCTCGCAAACGGGATGTGGACGCGATTATGACAGTCCACCTCTACGGACTTGCGAGCGACCTCGACCCACTCGTCGATTTAGCCGATGACCTCGGGATACCGCTCATCGAGGATGCAGCACAGGCACACGGTGCTGAATATGATGGTACTCGTATCGGCTCGTTCGGTGACGTTGCCTGTTTCTCGTTTTATCCGACCAAGAACATGACGACTGGTGAAGGGGGAATGATCACCACAGACCGCGACGACATTGCCGAAAACGTGCGGCAGTATATAAACCACGGTCGTACCGACAGCTACGAACACGCCGAACTCGGCCACAACTATCGGATGACGAACATCGCAGCTGCAATCGGCCGTGAACAGCTTCGAAAACTTCCAGCGTATCTCGATGCTCGACGACGGAACGCAGCACAGCTGTCCGAAGGGTTAGTTGGGGCCGCTGTCGATACGCCAACTGAACCGGACAGCCGAAAGCACGTCTACCACCAGTATACCGTTAGAACTGCTGACCGCGATGAACTCAAAACGCACCTGGCTGACAACGATGTGGGTGCTGGTGTATACTATCCGAAATGCATTCATAACCAGCCCGCCTACGACAGCGTCGACTGTCGTGCTCCCGTTGCTGAATCAGCCGCATCGACGGTTCTATCTCTCCCAGTCCATCCAGAACTGTCGAAGTCGGATGTTACACATATCTGTGAGGTGATTCAGACCTATGAATAACACAAACGGAGCTGATCTTCCGGTCGGTGTTATCGGTGTGGGATCGATGGGGCAAAATCATGCTCGGATATATGATCAGCTATCCAGAACGTCTCTCGTGGGTGTGTTCGATGTCGACGACGAACAGGCCGCGGAGATCGCTGCTGAATATGGAACATCACCGATGGAGATGGATGAGTTGCTCGATGCGGTGTCAGCGGTTTCGATTGCCGTCCCGACGCAGTTCCATTTCGATGTCGCAAAACAGTGTATTGAAGCGGGTGTGGCCACTCTGATTGAGAAGCCGATCGCAGACGATCCATCGGAGGGAACAGAGCTTCAAGAACTCGCTGCGACAGCCGACGTTCCGATACAGGTCGGGCATATCGAACGGTTTAATCCAGCTGTACAGACAGCACAGAAGATCGCCGACGATCTCGAAATTATCGCAGTCAACGCCAAACGGCTCGGACCTCCATTGGATCGAGAAATCAAAGACAGTGCTGTGTTAGACCTGATGATCCACGATATCGATATCGTGCTGTCACTGGTTGATGGCGAGCCGGAATCCGTAACTAGCAATGGGGTACAGCAGAACCAATATGCAACGACGACAATCGAGTTCGACTCAGGACCGCTTGCGACGCTTACTGCGAGTCGACTCACCCAACAGAAGGTTCGAACGCTGGAAATTACAACCGAGGAGTGTGTTATCGAGATCGACTACATCGACCAATCAGTAGAGATTCATCGTCAATCGATGCCGTCCTACATAGAAGAAAAGGAGGGCGTTCGGTACCGTCACGAAAGTGTCGTGGAGCGACCAACCGTTCCAAGTGAGGAGCCGTTGCAGAGCGAACTCGATTCGTTTGTGACCGCGGTGATGACGAACTCAACGCCCGAAGTATCGATAGCCGATGGGGTTCGGGCACTCGAACTTGCTCAGAAGATCGACAGTTTGGCGCGTGAAACGACTGGAGGCGACGAAGATGAGTAACTCGTTAGACGAAACAGTTCATCACCTCTATAACTCGTCTGCCCCAACTGATGTCCAGCGCGACTCGTTTACTTCGGGTGCCGTCCCGGTCGCAGTGTACGGTCTCGGGAAGATGGGACTCCCGCTGGCGTCGGTGTATGCGGAGGTTACAGGGAACGTAACTGGGGCCGATATTGATCCGACCGTTGTCGAAGGAATAAACAACGGCAGATGTCACGTAAAACGGGAACCCGGACTCCCGACGCTCGTTGACAAGCTCGTTGTGGCTGAGTCACTGGAGGCGACGACCAAACCAACGGAGGCTGCCGCTGCGGCATCGGTACACGTTATTATCGTCCCGACACCGATTACCAATAATAAACAGCCAGATATATCAATTCTTGAATCAGTTCTCATAGATATTGGAGCTGAACTGTCCTCGGGAGATATCGTTCTGATCGAGTGTACAGTGCCACCACGGACGACAGCGGAAACGGCAGTGCCGATTCTACAAGAGAGATCGGGACTCGAGGCCGACGAGTTCGGGCTTGCATTTTGTCCTGAACGGACTTCCAGTGGACGGGCTCTCGAAGACATCCGAGGTGCCTATCCCAAGGTCGTTGGTGGTGTCGACGAGGAAAGCACGCGAGTTGCCGAGCTGATTTATACAGAGATTAACAGTAAGGGCGTGATCCGAGTGTCCGACGCGACAACTGCAGAGGCAGTCAAGGTTTTTGAGGGACTCTACCGCGATGTGAACATCGGGCTCGCCAACGAGCTCGCGACGCTAACCGACGAGTTTGGAATCGATGTCAACGAGGCCATCGATGTGGCAAACACACAGCCATACTGTAACATCCACAATCCCGGTCCAGGCGTCGGTGGACACTGCATTCCGTTTTATCCCTACTTCGTTATCGAACCGTTCGAGGGTGAGACACAGCTACTCGAGACGGCGCGTGCTGTCAACGATCGGATGCCAGCGTTCACTGTCGAGAAACTCCGTGAGGAGTTGTCGGCCGAGGGGAATTCGCTCTCGGATGCCTCGGTACTCATTCTGGGGTTGACCTACCGCCCTGGTGTCGAGGAAATCCGTGCGTCACCATCGCTCGATATCGCCTCAGAGTTGACTGCGGCGGGTGCGGACGTGTACGGTGTCGACCCACTGCTCAACGACACTTCCGAATTTGATCTCACACAACTCGACCTTTCGGAGGTATATTCCCAACAGTTTGATGCAGTTATTATGGTAACCCCTCACGATGACTTCGAAGCGATCAACTGGACGGAGCTTAGTCGAACTGATGGGCAACTAATTGTTATTGACGGCCGTAATACACTGGACCTAGTAGAGACAGACCACCGTATCTATACTATCGGCAGTGGTTAACTCGATGTGCCACGGGAAATTCGCCTGACAAGAGAATTATAGCCGAATAATCACAGAATTGCCAATGTCTCTCTGAGCGAACAGCCGGTCCGTAGAGCTAAATGGAGAATAACCAACTAACAGCACTCTGAGAGGACAAACATTGGGAAATAAAATACGATTCCCAGACACCTATAAACAAAATCATATAATCGGTGTTCATCGACATTATTTTCCCAGAAAGTTGCGAGAGAGAAAGTATCCAATCAAAAGACTCAATATATCTCTGAACGGAATCTAAAAAGAAGATATGCAAATAGGATATATGGTTGCGAGCTTTCCAAGTTCTAGTTCTCCTGCTCGGATTAACGAAATCGAAGGAATGATTCAAAGAGGATGTAACGTTCAAATTTACTCAAAACAATGCCCCCCTGAACGCGATACCGCCTCTGTTAGCAAAGAGCTTTCTCAGAGAATAGTATATAATGAAATTCCTCAGAAAAAATTGAGTCGTGTGCTCCGTAGTTTGCCACATTTTAGACGTGTCATCGTCACCAATCCCACAGAGATAGCAAATCTTACCAATCCGGTTCGCTTTGGGCGAGATGCACTCAACCTATATCCAATCTATTGGATGTCTCCAATGATCAATGAATCATTTGATATTCTTCACACGCATCGAGGGAGAGAATCCCGAATTGGAGCTATCCTCAAAGAATCTAACATATGTGATAATCTTATTTCAACATTCCATGGGTACGGTATTCGACAGGCAAGAAAGAATCCTAAACGATACCAACACCTTTTTCAAACAGGAGACTACTTTCTGGGAATTTCAAAACACATTTGTGATGAACTTTCTAAATTGGGTGTCGACAATGATAAAATTATCTGCCACCCTATAGGAATATCAATGGATAAATTTGCATATCGGTGGTCCAACACACCGACATCAACTCCATCTCCTATTAAAATAGTAACTGTTGGAAGTCTTAAGCCAATAAAAGGAATTAAATATGGAATTGAAGCAGTGGCTAAAATACAACAAAACACCGATTTTGAGTTCGAATATCATATTATTGGGGGAGAGTCAAAGCAAGAAACACGTAATGAGTTAGGATCACGAAAAGAAGAACTGAGTAAACAAGCAGATCGTCTTGGTGTTGTTGACAATGTCATATTTCACGGTTATATGCCACGACAAGAAGTGATACAAACACTTGAAGAATCACACATATATATGTTAACAAGTATAGAAGAAGGATTGGCAACAGTACTACTAGAAGCACAGGCCGTCGGTCTCCCGGTCGTAACAACCGACGCAGGAGGGACCGTAGACGCAGTAAGTGAGAGTGCCAGAATAGTCCCACCTCGTGATGTAGATGGGCTGTATGAGAACCTACGAGATCTTATTGAGATTCCAGAACAGTGGCCAGAAATAGGCAAAAAGGGACGGAATTTTGTGGAAGACAATTTTAGTACCGATGCACTTAATGATGATCTCATAGAAATATACAGAAAAGTCATAACAGATAGATAACCATCTATACCATAATATTCAGTATCAATATCAGTTCGAAAGGTCACATGATATCTTGGGGAAGATTTCGAATTAGTACACTACGGAACCTTGTAGATAGAATGTATATCAACGTGAAATAGATGAGACTACCAAGAGATACGAGAGAAAGGAGGAGGACTACATTCTCAACGGACTCTATCTCATTGATTCGAACCATCGTTTTTGCGCTGTAAACACCTACAGCCATGATAATAGCAGATATGATTTGTCTGACTATTTCACCAATGGGTGTGTTGAATTCGACTATCCGGCGCAGTTGTATATATGAGACAAACGTCCCTGCAAACATCGTAAAGGCTGTGGCTACAGCTGCTCCGATCCAGCCAAAAACGTAGACGAGTATAACATTCATCGCGACGTTGATTGATATTAGAACAGCGTTGATTTTGAACGTAATATCGGGTCTGTTGAGTGCATTTATCGCACCCATCATCTGCTGCTGGTAGGTGTAAAAAAGGGTTGCTAAAATAAGAATTCCCAGAACCGATGATCCTCTCACGAATTCATTACCGTATGCCAACATGATGAAGTCTCCAAGGACCACCCCTCCAAACAACCCCGGAATCGCGATCAAACCTATGAAAGCAAGTGAATCGTTTATATAGCCTGCGATCTCATCTTCATCTTCTTTGGGGTCAAGACCACTAATTTCGGGGAAAAGGGTGTTCCTGATAGCCATGCCGAAGAGTTCGAGGAACCTGGCGATGGACCAAGCCACAGCGTAGACACCCACTAGAGACGAAGGCACTAACGCTCCGAGCACCAGTATATCGGTGTCATTGTAGGCCCGATTCTTGACAGATCCAAGCCACGAGAACTTCGCATATTCGAAGAGACTGGAGATCTGCTTCCTCTTCGGCGTCGTTAAACTGGAAGATATGAATCTAGATCCGATTAAGCCAGAAGCTATTTCACCCACTAGGTAACCAACTATCATACCCTCCAGACCAAACCCAAAGTAAACCAGCGTTAATTGTGAGCCGCTACTTATTATGAGGTTTGTAGGGGACAACAAACCGGAGATGTGCACTTTGGCCTCTCCTGTGAGTGCTGATTGTATATATGACGAAAATAACCCAGTAAGTAAGAGCAGAATGACGAAGACCCATACCTCTGTCCCCACATAATCATTTACTATCTGTCGGAATAGGAATACTGCAGCTGTAAATATGGTAGCAAAGAGAGCAATAACTAGCCATCCAGCCGTAAAGAATTCCGACTGTTGCCTTCCCTCACTGATTCGTTTAATAACGGCTGTTGATATCCCAATATTGCCGCCTAGTTTCAGCCAAGCGACCAGAGACATAGTGACCGTATATAAACCAATTACTTCTGCACCTAAGACTCGCGCAAAGAATATTGTCGTTATAAATCCCAAGACGGATGCAAACAGTTGGGATACAAAGATCACTCCCGCTTTCTGTCCTATTTTCATAATACAACCTTTATTTTCATAGTGATATCCATACAGCTAGATATTAATTCGTATAGGATTCCGCACCACTTAGAACATTGAGGGCTTCTTCAAAAATAATCGGACTAGTACTTATTCTCTTCCATTGTTATATACAAATCTCTCGGTTAGAGCTCGTCCGTTGAGAATTAGTGTTCTTCATCAGAGAACAATTTGTTCACCGATCCAGATACGGAATATGTCAAAACCCAACCGAGGTTGCTTTGTGCTTTAGACGTGTCGACACCGAACTCCTCGACCATAGTCTCGGCCGCCCGTGGATTCTCGACGAGCTCTACATCGACCTCGGTTCCGAGTTCGTCCTCAGCAGCCTCACGAACGACCTCTGCAACCGACAGCACGCTCATATCCTCCTCACCCGCGACTTCGTAAGTCTCGGTGCCAGTAACGCCGCTCTCCAACTGCTCTAACAGCCGTTCGGCACTCCGAACGTATACCCGCGCGACATCGATGACGTGAATGAAGTTCCGAGCTTGGGTCCCTGGTGCGTACACGGTCAGTGGCTCGCCAGCCAGCGCGCGGTCGACAAAGAAGTTGATCACTGTGGGCTTCCGAACGGTCGTCCCGTCGACAACGTGCTCGCCATACAGATTCGACTTCAAAAATAGATGCGCCGGAAACGCACCGTCCGCAAACCCTTCGATCGCCCGCTCGCTAATCGCCTTCGTCCGCCCGTACCAGTTGAGCGGGTCCCGCGGCTGGTCGGCGGTAATGGGGAACAATTGGGGATCTCCAAGTACGGCCATACTAAACGGGAACGCCATTGCAGCACCGGTCTTTCGACAGAACCACGCGACGTTATTCGTTCCTTGAACGTTCACCTCATAGGCGAGATCGGCGTTCTGTTCGCAGTCGTCGACCCCACTAATCGCCGCGAGGTGACAGACGGCATCCGCACCCGAAAGCGCCGCTTCCAGCCGGTCGCGGTTCCGAACGTCAACGTGGTCGATTTCGACGTCGCCGACCGAGTCGACCTGCCCGCGGTACTGGTTGTCGATAGCAATCAGCTCCCACTCCGGGTGGGCCTCCTGCATCTCGACGATAACACGACTCCCGATGTAGCCGGCCGCGCCGGTGATCGCGATCGTCGGGTCGTCGATCGGTGCGTCCGTCTCCGTATCAGTATATTCAGTCATACGTTAACAACCTTCTTGCGTTGTAGTTCATCAGCGATATCTCGGATCCCGTCCCGAAGCGTCCATTCGGGCTCGAAGCCAGTTTCGTCGAGTCGATCAAAATTGACGTGATAGGACGGACCGGGGTGTTCGTCTTCGAGGTACGTCACGTTCAGTTCGCGATCGAGTTCCTCGCGGACGATTTCGGCGATCTCCGAGATTCGGTAGTTGGCGTCGTTCGAGCCGATATTATACACCTGCTGTGGCCACTGGTCCGGTTCCAGCGCGGCGTGAGCGTACGCGCGGGCGGCATCACGAACGTGAATAAACGGTCGCCAGTTGCTCCCGTCGCCGTAGACCGTCAGCGGGCGGTTCGTGAGGCCACGGAACACGAAGTGGTTCACGACGAGATTGAACCGAACGCCGGGTGACCAGCCGTAGTTGGTGCTCATCCGGAGTGCGGTACCGTCGAACCCGTACTCGTCGACGGCCTCGCCGAGCAGTTCCTCGGCGGCGACTTTCGACTCCGCGTAGGGGTTGAGGGGGTTCTGCGGCGTTTCCTCGTCGATGTCCGTGCTTGCCGCACGCCCGTAGTTGTTACACGAGGATGCGACGACGACGTTGTCAATACCGAACTTCCCGGCCGCGGTGAGCACGTTTTCGGTTCCATCGCGGTTGACCGCGAACGTCTCCGCACGTCGGTCGTGAGTCGAGGCCGCGCCAGTGATCGCCGCGAGATGGATCACCGCGTCGACATCCCTCGTCGCGCTTTCGACGTCACCGTACTCGCGGACATCTCCACGGCGGAACGTCAGGTCGTCCGTGATGCTGCCAGCGAGGTTTGCCGGCGATCCCGCGACCAGCGAATCGAACACGACGACGTCGTCGACGCGAGAGTCGTCGAGTAGATATGGGACGAGCGAACTCCCGATGTATCCACAGCCACCCGTGACGAGTACCCGAGTGTTACTCATCGGTCAACACGCCGGGGAGGAACCGATCTTCGTGAGCGGCGATCCGATCTTGTTCCTCGACGAGCGTCCCAAGAACATCGCGAATACCTGCTTCCAACTCTTGACGTTGTCCCCCAACGAGTTCGAGAAACCGCTCGTTTTCCATCTTCATTTTGTGCTCTTCGTCCTCGTTGCGTGGGTTCTCGTAGTGTTTCACCTCGGCATCGAGATCGAACTCCGCGCCGACCTCGGCGATCGTCTCGGCGAGTTCAACGATTGCCACAGGACGAGTCACCTGATTGTAGATGTCGATCCCGTCGTCGCCGGAGTGACCTTCCTCAACGAGCCGGACGAGACTCTCGACGGTGTCTTCGAGACTGACCATCGGTTTCCGCTGTTCGCCCTTGCCGTAGACGGTGATCGGGTAGCCAGCAACCGCCTGTGCACAGAAGCGGTTGACGACGGTGCCGAAGTAGTAGTCGAAGTCGAACCGGGTCGGGCTATCGTGGGCGTGGGTTTCGTCGGTTTCCGTCCCGTAGACGATCGCCGTCCGGACCTCACTCATCGGGAACTCGAACTGCGAGTCGGCGAGTCGCATATTGGCGGCATCGAACGACTTCGTCTGGTGGTACCAGCTACCGCCCATCGCCGGGAACGGAACCTCGTCGCCACCGCCCTTGCGGTCGACCGAGAGTCCACCTTCGGGGATCGGGAAGTGAGGCGCTCCGTAAATCCCTGTCGTCGTCGTTTCGATAAAATGCGTCTCGTCGAGCCCACACTCGGCGAGCCCGTGGAGGAGATTGAGATTCATCGAGATGTTGTTGCGCTGGGTGTAGAGCGCGCGCTCGCCGTTGATCGACGAGTAGGGCGCACTCGGCTGTGAGGCCGCATGCAGGACAGTATCGGGCTCGTGTGTTTCGAGCAGCTGAAGGACGAAATCCCGGTCCGCGAGGTCGCCTTCGATGAGACTCAGGTTTTCGACTGATTCGAACCGCTCGCGTGGCTCCTCGATCCGCGTCGCCGAGACGCTGCCGGACTCTTCGACCCACTCACGTCGGGCGAAGTTGTCGACACAGATGACACGTTCGTCGAGTCGGTCTGCCAGCCGAAGTGCAATCGGCCAACCGAGATACCCGTCGGCACCAGTAAGTAGTACTGACATCGTTACTCAGAATTTGAGTAACCGATTATAAATGTATTGTGTTCTATCTCTCAATAATGAAATCCGGCTGGACAGCGAGATTATCATTTCAGACACATAGAAGTAGAAACGACAAACTACGATCAACAGCAGTGAATACGATCGTCCCTATCGAGACGGCGACTCCGTGTTACAGGGGTTTGCTTACACCGGGTCGACGGGTCGGCTCTCGTGGTTCCAGAGGAGATCGAAATACTGCCACAACCCGGCGACGAACGCGGGGTTTTCCGTGACTGCGGCCTGTCGGAGGTGGTTCGGGACCTCCTCCTGCTCAACGAGCAGCAGACCTTGTCCCGTCTCGTAGTGGAGATCTGGGTCGGCAAACGTCCCCCGCCACGGCAGTACTCGATCGGTGACGCGAACAGTTACCGACGGGAACCGGTCGGCGAGCACTGATCGAATCTCCTGTTGCTGGCGGCTGTTTTCCGCAGTGAGGTGTTCCTGTGAAAGCATGAGAATATCGATCGTCACACCCCGGTCGACCGCCTCTCGCATCGCAGGCCCAACGGTTTCGATATACCCGAAGCTCTTGGTGAGCATACAGACATTCTGCTCGGCGTTTCGCAGCAGCCGCCGTGTCTCACGTTCGCTCGGCTCGCCGACGTCGACGACGTGGAACAGGTCTTCGGTCGGACTCAGCTCATCAACCGATCGGTCCTGGACCGGTGTGTAGGAGTCGATGAACGACTCGGCAACGCGGTCGACATCGTGTTTGAACTGTTCGTAGGCGTCTTGTCGGTTCGTAATCGCACGGTCGACGATTTCGCTTGGGTCGTGCGGCTGGTACTGTTTCGGGCGTCCAGGAATCACTTTCACGAATCCGGCTTCCGACAGCGAGTCGAGGACACCGTAGATCCGTGCTTTCGGTATGCCCGTCGCTTCGGCGAGATCGGGGGCAGTCGTTCGACCGAGCAATAATAGTTCTTCGAGTGCCGCTTCTTCGTATTCGGTGAGATCGAGCTTTGAAAAGAACGCGTCGACGGAATCTGACATAGTGGGCCGTCCTCGGGCAACGGATAAGTAGATGGTGTTACGCAAAAGTTTTATATTTCACCCCTGCACAACTTTACTCAGAATATGAGTAACCAAAAAGGCCGAGAACAAACCGAGGAAACATATCTTTCCGAACTGCCGGACGGTGCGGGCTGTACGGAGATCTGGGAACACCTTTCGGAGCAGCGCGACGAATAGAGCAGTACTCGAACCCGCTTCAAACAGAACTTAAATCACCGTAGATACCACTGTCCAAATGCCACATACATCATCTTCATCCGCCAGCCGCCCGCACTCAGCAGTCGTGTTGGCCGCTGGCGAGGGAGTACGGCTTCGCCCCCTGACGGCAAACCGGGCGAAACCGATGCTCCCGGCCGGAACGCGCCCGATTCTCGAACACGTTCTCAATGCGCTCATCGACGCTGGCGTCAACGACATCCACCTCGTCGTCGGCTACCAAGCCAATCGGGTCCGGTCACATTTCGGACCGACCTACCGTGACGTTCCGATCACCTACCATACACAGGACAGCCAACTCGGGAGCGGCCACGCGCTGCTCCAGGCACGCGATGGACCCGACGGCTCGTTCCTACTCGTCAACGGCGACCAGATCATCGACCACCGGATCGTCGAATCGGTCGGTGATGCCCACGAGACCGCCGGGACGCTGGCGGTCGTCGAGGGGCCCGAAGCGGTCGACTACGGTGCAGTCCATCTCGACGGTGACGAGGTGATAGAACTGATCGAACAGCCAGCCAGCGGCGATTTTCGGTTATTCAACGCCGGTGTGTACGCGTTCACCCAACAGATCTTCGAAACGCTCGATACGCTGTCAGTCGAACGTGGTGAACTCCCGCTGACCGCCGCTATCCAGCAGTTGATCGGCGACCGTTACGACATTCGTGCCGTTCGGACCGACCATTTCTGGATGGATGCGACCCATCCATGGGATCTACTGTCACTGTCACGGGAACTGCTTACCCGTGGCTGGGTCGATGCTCCTGCCATCGGTTCGGATATATACGTCGACGACGCCGCACACGTCCATCCCGAGGCAACGTTAGTTGGCCCGGTCGTCGTCGACAGCGACGCCGTGATCGAGGCCGGAGCAGTCGTCGGACCCTACGCCGCCATCGGCGCGAGTTCGACAATCGGCTCGGGATCAGTCCTCCGTGATGTCGTCATCGACACCGACACCACTATCGGTCCCAACACTACCGCAATCGAACTGGTCGCCGGACAGGGCTGTGTGATCGGTGCCGGACTCACCGCCGGGGGGGGCCCGGCCGATGTCGTCCTGGACGACCAAGTCTACAGCGACGTCGACCTCGGCGGTGTGATCGCCGACCGTGTCGACGTCGGTGGCGGTGCGACGCTTGAACAAGGAGCCCTAATCGGCCCCGAAGCAACAGTCGGAACCGGCGTCGTCGTCCGCGGCCGTATCGATGCTGGCAGCGAGGTGGTCCGCTGATGTGTGGGATCGTCGGCTGTATCGGCCGCGGCGACCACACTGTCGATGTCCTGATGGACGGGTTGCGGAGCCTCGAATACCGCGGCTACGATTCGGCCGGGATTGCCCTTGGCCCCTCGATGGACGTGCTCCGCAAATCCGGCGAACTCGACGCACTCGCTGAGGTCGTCGACGCCAACGGCCCGACTGGCACCTACGGAATCGGCCACACCCGCTGGAGCACCCACGGCCCGCCGAACGACCGAAACGCCCACCCACACACCAACGAAACCGGTCGGGTCGCCGTGGTCCACAACGGCATTATCGAGAACTACGCCGAACTCAAAGCCGACCTCCAAGCAACGGGCGTCACCTTCACCAGCGATACCGACACCGAGGTCGTCCCACACCTGATCGCCCAAGCGCTCGATGCCGGTGCCGACCCCGAAAGCGCCTTCCACAACACGGTCGACCGCCTCGAAGGAAGCTACGCCATCGCGGCGATCATCGAGGGCAGCGAGACCGTCTATGCTGCTCGACAGGGCTCGCCACTCGTCGTCGGTGTCGGCGATGGCTGTACCTATCTGGCAAGCGACGTGCCAGCGTTCGTCGAACAGACCCGCGATGTCGTCTTCCTTAAGGACGGCCACCGGGTGATCGCCACAACCGACGGTTACACCGTGCTCGATGAGGATCGCGAGCCGGTCGACGTCGAGATCGAGACTGTCTCCTATACGGCCGAAGCTACCGGGAAGAGTGGTTACGACCACTATATGCTCAAAGAGATCCACGAACAGCCGACCGCACTCCGGCAGTGTTTTTCCGGCCGCAGCGACGCCCTCGAAGGCACAGTGACACTGGAGGAGATCGACGAAATTCCACAACCGAATGCGGTCCAGTTCGTCGCCTGCGGGACCTCGTATCACGCTGCCCTCTACGGCGCGGCGATCCTCCGAGAGATGGGGATTCCGGCCGAAGCATATCTCGCCAGCGAGTACGCGCTGTCGCCGCCGCCCGTCTCGCTGGGGACGCTCGTCGTGGGCATCACCCAGAGCGGCGAAACAGCCGACACACTGGCAGCACTCCGAGATGCCAAAAGTCGCGGTGTCAGCACCCTTGCCCTGACAAACACGGTCAACTCCACGGCCGCCCGTGAGTGTGACCACGCGGTCTACATCCGTGCTGGACCAGAAATCGGGGTCGCCGCGACCAAGACCTTTTCTTCGCAGCTCGTGGGGTGTAATCTACTCGCCGAGGAGCTGGTCGATGGGCCACGGGATCTCCGCCCGCTCATCGAGTCACTCCGAAATCTGCCGGACGATGTCCAGTCGATCCTGGATGCCTCGGCCGCCGAAGAGCTCGTCGAAGAGTACGCCGACAGCGAGGCCTACTTCTTCATCGGCCGCGGGACGAACGTCGCAGTCGCTCTGGAAGGCGCACTCAAGTGCAAGGAGATCAGCTACGAACACGCCGAGGGGTTCCCGGCGGGCGAACTCAAACACGGGCCGCTGGCGCTGGTGACGCCCGAAACGCCGGTATTCGCGGTTGTCACCGGTGACGACGAGCGTGCCCGGAAGACGCTTGGGAATATCAAAGAAGTTCAGGCCCGGGGTGCGCCGGTGATTGCGGTCACCGATGGCGAATCCGATGCTGCCGAGATCGCTGATGAGACGCTCATGATCCCCGAAACCGAGGAGCGCGCCGCCCCCGTGTTAGCGAACGTCCAGCTACAGTTATTCTCGTATTATTTGGCAGATGCACTCGGTCGACCAATCGACAAACCACGGAATCTCGCTAAGAGTGTTACTGTGGAATGACTTCCGTATTAGACTTTAATATTAGTCGAGAGATCATAAGATAACGTTACTCGGCACTGTCTAGTTAGCGACCTCCTCAGCTGGCGTTCGATCATCTAGCGATTGATGCGGTCGCTGGCGGTTATAATAATGTGCGAACTGCGAACACCAGCGACGAACGCTCGACCGACTGCCCACCCACGAATTATGGAAGCGGTCGATCCGAATTTTGAGTGTCTGAAACCACTTTTCAATCAGGTTTCGGTCCGTATAATTGCGCCGACCGCTGAGTCCTAATCGAGCAAGGGCAGTCTGATAGCCGAAGCCATCGACGAGAAACACGGCCTCGGAGA
>Ga0208138_100409_pt1 | contig 19260 bp, 15 predicted proteins | sample AntRauMetaRauer3_FD_184786 | JGI IMG/M metagenome (GOLD analysis project Ga0208138, IMG submission 184786) | Saline lake microbial communities from Rauer Lake, Antarctica, in enrichment culture - Antartic Rauer Lake 3 Metagenome Rauer3 (SPAdes)... ...
CGACAGATCAAATACTACTGGCTGCCCCTGGGAGCCTATCTATCGTTTGACCGGCTCTGCGATGAGGTCCGTCGACTGCTCAGGGGCTACGGCATGGAACGCACGATTAATTATGCATAATCACTTACAAACCATTAAGCCACGCTGGCAAAAACAGGAGACCATGTAGACAAACTATAACGAATTGCCACAAGAAATTGCAAAAAAAGGTCTACCAACCGGTAGACCCTTTTCCAGTGAGCATTGATTTCTACAGGTATTACAACACCTCACTCCCACTCGATCGTCGCAGGCGGCTTGCTGCTCACGTCGTAGGTCACGCGGGAGACGCCGGTAATCTCGTTGATGATGCGGTTGGAGACCTTCTCCAGCAGCTCGTAGGGCAGATGCGCCCAGCGAGCGGTCATGAAGTCGATGGTCTCCACGGCGCGCAGGGCGATCACCCACTCGTAGCGGCGGCCGTCGCCGACCACGCCGACCGACTTCACCGGCAGGAAGACCGCGAAGGCCTGGCTGGTCTTGTGGTACCAGCCGGCGTTGTGCAGCTCCTGGATGAAGATGGCGTCGGCCTCGCGCAGGATGTCGGCGTACTCCTTCTTCACCTCGCCGAGGATGCGCACGCCCAGGCCCGGCCCCGGGAAGGGGTGACGGTAGACCATGTCGTAGGGCAGGCCGAGCTCGACGCCGAGCTTGCGCACCTCGTCCTTGAACAGCTCGCGCAGCGGCTCGACGAGCTTGAGCTTCATGGTCTCGGGCAGGCCGCCCACGTTGTGGTGCGACTTGATCACGTGCGCCTTGCCGGTCTTGGCGGCGGCGGACTCGATCACGTCCGGGTAGATGGTGCCCTGGGCCAGGAAGTCCACGCCTTCGATCTTGGCGGCCTCGGCATCGAACACGTCGATGAAGGTGTTGCCGATGATCTTGCGCTTGGCCTCGGGCTCGGCCTCGCCCTCGAGCTTGCCGAGGAACAGGTCTTCGGCGTCGACGCGGATCACCTTGACGCCCATGTGCTTGGCGAAGGTCTCCATCACCTGGTCGCCTTCCGCCTTGCGCAGCAGGCCGTTGTCGACGAACACGCAGGTCAGCTGGTCGCCGATGGCCTTGTGCAGGAGTGCGGCGACCACGGAGGAGTCGACGCCGCCGGAGAGGCCGAGCAGCACGTGGCGGTCGCCCACCTGCTCGCGCACGCGGGCAATCTGATCCTCGATGATCTGCGCCGGGGTCCAGTTGCGCTCGCTGCCGCAGATATCCAGCACGAAGTGCTCGAGGATGCGCTGGCCCTGCAGGGTGTGGGTCACCTCGGGGTGGAACTGCACGCCGAAGAAGCGCTTCTCCTCCCAGCTCATGGCGGCGATCGGGCAGCTCGGGGTGGAGGCGGTCACGGTGAACTCGGCGGGCACTTCGGCCACCTTGTCGCCGTGGCTCATCCACACGTCGAGCAGGCTGTTGCCGGTCTCATGATCGATGTGATCCGAGATGTTCTTGAACAGCGCGGTCTCGGCGTCCAGGCGAATCTGGGCGTAGCCGAACTCACGCACGTTCGAACCGGCCACCTGACCGCCGAGCTGCTCGGCCATGGTCTGCATGCCGTAGCAGATGCCGAACACCGGCAGGCCCATCTCGAACACGCACTGCGGGGCGCGGGGCGAATCCAGCTCGGTGACCGACTCGGGGCCGCCGGCGAGGATGATGCCGTTGGGGGCGTACTCGCGAATCTCGGCCTCGGTGATGTCGAAGGCGCGAACCTCGGAGTAGACGCCGATCTCGCGCACGCGGCGGGCAATCAGCTGGGTGTACTGGGAGCCGAAGTCGAGGATCAGGATCTTGTGGGCGTGAATATCGGTCATGGGAACGTCTCGGTGTGGCGGCAGGCCGGATCCAAAAGCGAGCGGCGGGGTTGCCCCCGCCGCGGTAGTTCAGAGGTCGGGGTCACCCGGCCCGGTAGTTCGGGGCTTCCTTGGTGATCTGCACGTCGTGCACGTGGGACTCGTTGAAGCCGGCCCCGGTGATCTGCACGAACTGCGGCTTGGTGCGCATCTCCTGGATATCGCGGCAGCCGGTGTAGCCCATGGAGGCGCGCAGGCCGCCCATCAGCTGATGGACGATGGCGCTCATCATGCCCTTGTAGGGCACGCGGCCTTCGATGCCCTCGGGCACCAGCTTCTCGGCGCCCTCGCTCTTGTCCTGGAAGTAACGGTCGGCGCTGCCCTGGGTCTGGGACATGGCGCCCATGGAGCCCATGCCGCGGTAGGCCTTGTAGGTGCGGCCCTGGAAGAGCTCGATCTCGCCCGGGGATTCCTCGGTACCGGCCAGCAGGCCACCGGCCATCACGCAGCTGGCACCCGCCGCCACGGCCTTGGCCAGGTCGCCGGAGAAGCGCACGCCGCCGTCGGCGATCAGCGGGATGTCGTAGGGCACCAGGGCCGCGGCGACGTTGGAGACGGCGGTGATCTGCGGCACGCCGACGCCGGCCACCACGCGGGTGGTGCAGATGGAACCGGGGCCGATACCGACCTTGACGGCATCGGCGCCCGCCTCGGCCAGCGCCTTGGCGGCCTCGGCGGTGGCGATGTTGCCGCCGATCACCTGGATCTGCGGGAAGTTCTCCTTCACCCAGCGCACGCGCTCGATCACGCCCTTGGAGTGGCCGTGGGCGGTATCGACCACCACCACGTCGACCCCGGCCTCGGCCAGGGCGGCCACGCGGTCCGGCGTCTCGGGGCCGGTGCCCACCGCGGCGCCGACCAGCAGGCGGCCGTCGGCATCCTTGGCGGCGAGGGGGAAGGTGCGGGCCTTCTCGATGTCCTGGAAGGTCACCAGGCCACGCAGGCGGTTCTCGTCGTCCACCACCAGCATCTTCTCGATGCGGTGCTCCTGCATCTTGCCCTTGATGATGTCGAGCGTGGTGCCCACCTGCACGGTCACGAGCTTCTCGCCGGGGGTCATGATGTCGGCGACGCTGTCGCCGTGGTTGGGCTGGAAGCGCATGTCACGCTGCGTCACCAGGCCCACCAGGGTCTCCCCCTCCACCACCGGGAAGCCGGAGAAACCGTGCTCGTCGGCCATCGCTAGCAGGTCGTCCAGCTTGGCCTGGGGGCTGACGGTGACCGGGTCCTTCACGATCACGCTCTCGTGCTTCTTGACCTTGCGCACCTCGGCGGCCTGCTGCGCCATGGTCATGCTCTTGTGGATGATGCCGATGCCCCCTTCCTGGGCCATGGCGATGGCCAGGCGGCCCTCGGTGACGGTGTCCATGGCGGCGGAGACCAGCGGGATGTTCAGGTACAGATCCCGGGTCAGGCGGGTCCGGAGGCTGACGTCGTTAGGCAGGACCTCGGAATACCCGGGGACGAGTAATACGTCATCGAACGTAAGAGCTTCTTGGGCCATACGTAGCATATGCGGCAACACCCAGTGGACTGGTGGGAGGGAGGGGAGTGAAGTTAATCCCCCATTATAGCGGCCAAGCCCGGGGTCGAGCAAACCGTTGCGCGTCTGCTTGCCCTCAGTCCTGGCGGCGAAATTCGCGGCGCCAGCGCTCCAGGAAGGCGGCGCGGCGCTGGGGATCGACGAAGGCCAGCAGCGAGGCATTGAGGGGTATCGGGAAGAGCCGCTCGCCCACCTGATCGCGCAGCCGCGCCGCCGTATAGGGCCCGACGATGTCCGGGCGCACGCTGAACAGCGGGGTCTGGCCGGCCAGCACCCGCTGGCCCTCGCGGCCGAGCAGGTAGTCGACGAAGGCCTCGGCGGCCGCCGGATGCGGCGCGTCGCGATGGATGAAGGCCATGCGCATCATCACCAGCGAGTAGTCCTTGGGCACCTGCACGATCACCTCGGGATGCTGCTGGGCCCAGATCATGGCGTAGGAACCCAGCAGGTTGTAACCCAGCCAGTAGCGCCCCTCGCTGAGCCCTTCGAGCATCGCCCGGGTGCTGCCCTCCAGTTGGGCATCGACCCGCCCCATGCCGGCCACCAGGTCCCAGAAGCGCGGCGTGTAGCGGGCATCCTGCTGGTAGAGGGTGTAGCCCACGCCGCTCTTCAGGGGTGAGTAAGCGGTCACCTTTCCCTCGAGCATGTCCTGCTCCGTGGTCAGCAGGCGGTGCAGGTCGGCGTGGGTCTGGGGCGGCGCCATGTGGCGCGAGAGATCGAGCCGGTAGGCCATGACGATGGGCTCGAAGGTGAAGCCGAACACCTCGTCGCGCCACTTGGCCCAGGCCGGCCAGCGCCGCGCCGCCGGCGAATCCAGCCGCCGCGCGTAGCCCTGGTTGACCCGCGCCATCTGCCAGGGCATCGCCGAGCTGATCACCACGTCCGGCGCCGGGTCGGCCTCGGCGACCAGCGCATCGACCTCCAGGGTCGAGCGGTCGCGAAACGTCAGGCGGATCTCGGGATGCGCGGCGCGGAAGGCCTCGAGCAGCGGCGCGACCACCTCGCGGTCGAGCGCCGCCTCGACCACCAGCGGCGTCGGCGCCGCGCGCAGCGGGGTGGCTCCCATCATCAGCAGCGCCAGCCACATGGCCAGCAGGAGCGGATGCAGAGCGTGTCGGGGGGTCATGGGGCCTCCTTGGGGTCGCACAGCGGCAGATGAAGCCTGACCACCAGGCCGTGGGGCTCGCGGGCCGCCAACGTCAGCCGCCCGCCGAGGCGGTGGGCGATGGAGTCGACGATCGACAGGCCCAGCCCCGAGCCGTCGGTGTCCTGGCGCCCGCCCCGCTCGAAGGGCTGCAGCAGCCGCTCGCGGGCCTCCACGGGCACGCCGGGGCCGTCGTCCTCGACGAAGAGCGCTACCTCGTCCACCCGTTCGCGATCCGGGTCACCCCCCTCGAGCCCCTTGAGCACTTCAAGACCCCCGAGTCTTTCAAGACCGAGAGTGATCACGCTGCCCGGTGGCGTGTAGCGCAAGGCGTTGTCGATCAGGTTGCCGAGCAGCTCGCGGATCGCCCAACCCTCGGCGCGCACCCACACCGGCCCGGCGGGCGGCTCGGCCAGCCCCAGGTCGTGATCGCGCGCCGCCTCGCGCCCGGCCCACTCGAGCAGCGTCTCGCGCAGCAAGGCGGCGAGGTCCAGCGGCGCGATCTCATCGGCCTCGCCGAGGTGGCGCAGGCGGGCCAGGCTCAACAGCTGCCCGGCCAGGCGGCTGGTGCGCCCGGCGCCCTCGTGCACCGTAGTCAGGGCGGCCTGCCAGTCGGCCGGATCCTCGCTCTTCAGCGCCAGCTCGCTCACGCTCTGCAGCCCGGCCAGCGGCGTCTTGAGCTGGTGGCTGGCGTCGGCGGTGAAGCGCAGCAGCGCCTCGCGGCTCTGGCGCTGGCGGGCGAAGAGGTGATCGAGGGTCTGGGCCAGCTCGCGCATCTCCTCGGGCACTCGGGCATCCAGGGGGCGCATGTCGTCGGCGTCGCGGCGACGAAGCACGCGGCGCAGCCGGCGCATCGGTCCCAGCGCCACCCTCAGGGCCAGGGCCATCAGCACCCCGGCCAGCAGCACCATGGCCACGAAACGCGTCAGGGTGCGCTCGAACAGCTCGCCGGCCAGCGCCATGCGCCCGGCCCGAGTGTGCCCCACCCAGACCTGCACCGGCTCCTGGGAGACCCAGCCCGCCGAATCGACCTCGCGGCCGTAGAGCCGCCAGGCCTCGCCGTCCAGGCGCGCGGTCAGCGCCAGGGGCTCGGCGGCCGCCCGCTCGCGCCAGCTAGGTTCGATGGCGAAGGGCAGGTTGGCGGAGACGGCCTCGCCGTCGGCGTCGAGCACGGCGTAGAAGACCCGCTCCTGGTGGCGGGTGGCGAGTATCTGCAGGGCCGCCGCGGGCACCTCGATCAGCGGCTCGCCCTGCTGCCACTGCACGGCCTCGGCGATGGTCAGGGCGGCGGCCTCGAGCTGGCTGTCGTAGGCGCGCTCGGCGGCGCGCTGGCTGCTCACCCGCGCCTCGATCATCAGCAGCGCGCCGAGGCCGGTGACGGTGACCAGCAGCCACACCGCCAGGCGGCGCTTGAGCGAGCCCGCGACCTCGATCACCCGGCATCGTCCTCCAGCCGGTAGCCCAGCCCGCGGAAGGTGCGGATCCGCAACCCCGTGCCAGAAAGCCGCTTGCGCAGCCGGCTGACGTAGACCTCCAGGGCGTTGGAGCCCACCTCGTCGAAGCCGAACAGGCGCCGCTCCAGCGCCTCCCGCGGGGCGATGCTGCCGGCGTGCAGCAGCAGGCCCTCGAGCAGCAGCAGCTCGCGGCGCGGCAGCGCAAGCGTCGCGTCGTCCAGGGTCGCCGCGCCGGTGGCCGGATCGAAGCAGAGGCGCCCGTAGCGCAGGCGGTTGTCGCTGCGCTGCTGGCTGCGGCGCAGCAGGGCGCGCACCCGGGCCTCCAGCTCGGCGATCGAGAAGGGCTTGGCGAGGTAGTCGTCGGCGCCCAGATCGAGGCCGCTGACCCGATCGTCGATGCCGTCCCGGGCGGTGAGGATCAGCACCGGGGTGGTGTCGCCGCGGTCGCGCAGCGCGGCGAGCAGCGCGAGGCCGTCGCCGTCGGGCAGGCCGAGGTCGAGCAGGATCAGGTCGAAGCGGTCGTGGCGCAGGGCGGCCCGGGCCTCGGCGTGGGTGGAAAACACCTCGACGGTGTTGCCCAGGGGCGCCAGCGCCCGCTCCAGGGAGCGGGCAATCAGCGCATCGTCCTCGATGACCAGCAGGCGCATACGACCAATGTCTCAGGCGGTGAAGGGGAAGGTGACAGGTTGGTGACAGGTGGCGGCCCTAGCATCGCCCTGGCCATCACGCGAGGCGTAAGCAGGCCTCGCTCACGTCGCATAACAAGAGAACAGGAGTTCGCCATGAAGATCAACACGGCCATCCGCCACGCCTCCGGCCTCGCCCTGCTGGGCGGCGCCCTGCTCGCCGGTCACGCCCAGGCCGCCGGCGATGCCGAGTGCATCGCCCCCGCCAAGCCCGGCGGCGGCTACGACCTGACCTGCCGCCTGGCCGCCAACGGCCTGCTCGAGACCGGCCGCATCGACTCGCCGATGCTGGTGACCTACATGCCCGGCGGCATCGGCGCCGTGGCCTACAACCACGTCAACGGCGTGCGCACCGACGACGAGAACCTGATCGTCGCCGCCAGCACCGGCGCGGCAGTCAACCTGGCGCTGGGCAAGTTCGGCCAGTACGACGCCGACGAGGTGCGCTGGCTGGGCGCCCTGGGCGTCGACTATGGCGCCATCGTGGTCGGCGCCGACGCGCCCTGGCAGTCGCTGGACGAGCTGATGACCGATCTCCAGGAGGCCCCGGGCGAAATCGTCTTCGGTGCCGGCGGCACCGTGGGCAGCCAGGACTGGATGAAGGCCGCGCTGACCGCCAAGGCCGGCGACGTCGACCCGCGCGACCTGCGCTACGTGGCCTTCGAGGGCGGTGGCGAGGCGCTGGCCGCGCTGCTCGGCGACCACATCCAGGTCTTCACCGGCGATCTCTCCGAGCTCCAGTCGCAGCTCGACAGCGGCAAGGTGCGCGTGCTGGCCGCGCTCTCCGAGGAACGCATGGGCGGCCCCTACGCCGAGATCCCTACCGCCGCCGAGCAGGGCTACGACGTGCAGTGGCCGATCTGGCGCGGCTACTACATGGGCCCGGAGGTCAGCGACGAGGCCTACCAGGCGTGGGTCGAGCGCATGCAGGCCCTGGCCGAGGACCCGGCCTTCGCCGAGCTCCGCGAGGCGCGTGGCCTCTTCCCGATGTCGCGCTTCGGTGACGACTTCGACGCCTACGTGAAGGAACAGGTCGCCGGCTTCCAGTCACTGGCCGAGGAAGTGGGACTGAAATGAGCCAAGTCACCAAGCCGGTCGCCGACCGGCTATTGGGGATCGTGCTGATCGGCCTGGCGGCGTTCGTCGCCGTCCAGGCCATCAACCTCGAGGTCCCGTTCAGCTACGAGCCCGTGGGTCCACGGGCGTTTCCGCTGGGTCTTTCGATCCTGCTCGCCGGCCTCTCGCTGGTGCTGATCTTCAAGCCCGGCGCCGACGGCGAGTGGCCGCACAAGGCGCTGGCCATCCGCCTGCTGCTGGTGCTGGGCCTGCTGCTGGCCTACGCCATGCTGTTCACCGGCCTGGGCTTCATTCCCACCTCGCTGATGGTGGTGGCCGCCCTGGCCCGGCTCTTCGGCGCCAGCAACGGCAAGGCACTGATCACCGGCGTGCTGCTCTCCGCGGGCAGCTATGTGCTGTTCACCGAGGGCCTGGGCATCGCCCTGCCCACCGGCACCTGGCTTGCCGCGTTCATCTAGAGGACTGCCACCATGTTCGATTTCCTGATCGAGGGCTTCGGCGTCGCCCTGACGCCGCTCAACCTGGGGCTGGCCTTCCTCGGCGCGCTGCTCGGCACCCTGTTCGGGGCGCTGCCTGGCATCGGGCCGATCAACGGCATCGCCATCCTGATGCCGCTGGCCTACACCCTGGGCCTGCCGGCCGAGTCGGCGCTGATCCTGCTGGCCGGCATCTACACCGGCGCCGAGTACGGCGGGCGGATGTCGAGCATCCTGCTCAACGTGCCGGGCGACGCCGGGGCGGTAATGACCACGCTCGACGGCCATCCGCTGGCCAAGAAGGGCCTGGCCGGCCCGGCGCTCGGCCTCTCGGCGGTGAGCTCCTTCGTCGGCGCCACCATCGCCATCATCGGCCTGACGCTGTTCGCGCCACTGCTCGCCGAGGTGGCGGTGATGTTCGGCCCCGCCGAGTTCTTCGCGCTGATGGTGTTCGCCTTCTCGTCGATGTCGGTGATGATGGGCAAGGACCCGATCAAGACCGCCATCGGCGCGGTGCTGGGCGTGCTGATCGCCACCGTGGGCGTCGATTCCGGCACCGGCGTGATGCGCTACACCTTCGGCATGCCCGAGCTCTACGACGGCATCGACTTCGTGGTGATGATCATCGGCCTGTTCGCGATCAGCGAGATCCTGCTGATGCTCGAGCACGCCCACCGCAAGGACGGCGACGGCGAGCTGCCGCCGCTGGGCCGGGTCTTCGTCAGCCTGAAGGAGGTGCTCTACTGCAAGGGCGCCATGTGGCGTTCGGGGCTGCTCGGTTTCATCATCGGCGTGCTGCCCGGCACCGGGGCCTCGGTGGCCGGCGCGGTCTCCTACACCACCGAGAAACGCCTCTCCGACAAGGAAGGCACCTTCGGCAAGGGCGACATGCGCGGCCTGGCGGCGCCCGAGGCGGCCAACAACGCCGCGGCGGCGGGCTCCTTCGTGCCGATGCTGACGCTCGGCATCCCCGGCTCCGGCACCACCGCGGTGCTGCTCGGCGCGCTGATGCTCTACAACATCACCCCCGGGCCGATGATGTTCACCGAGCGGCCCGAGGTCGCCGGCGGCCTGATCGCCTCGCTCTACATCGGCAACATCGTGCTGCTGGCGCTCAACCTGCCGCTGGCCGGCGTGTTCGCCCGGGTGCTGACCATCCCGCGCTGGGTGCTGGTGCCGGCCATCGCCATCCTGGCCTTCGTCGGCGTCTACCAGCTGCACTCGGACCTGACCGCCATCTACCTGATGCTGCTGATCGGCGTGTTCGGCTACCTGCTGCGCAAGCTCGGCTTCTCGCTGGCCCCGGTGATACTGGGCTACGTGCTGGGCGGGCTGATGGAGCAGAACCTGCGCCGGGCGCTGTCGATCAGCGGTGGCGACGTGGATATCCTCTGGCAGTCCGGCATCTCGCTGGGGCTGTGGATCGCCGCCGCCGCGCTGCTGGTACTGCCCTGGCTGGTGCCGAAGCTGCTCGCCGCACGCACCCGCCGCCACGCCGGCTGACACTGCCTCGGGCCCGCTTCGGCGGGCCCGAGACGTTTCGTACGGAGATGCCTCGACGTGCCTTTCGCCCTACCTTATGCCGCCCCCGCCCTGCTTCGCTTCCTGCCCACCCTGGCGCTCGGCCTCGTCGGCGGGGCGGCGGCCTTCGCCCTCGACCTGCCGCTGCCCTGGCTGCTCGGCGCCATGCTCGCCACCACCCTGGCGAGCCTTTCCGGCGCGCGGCTACGCTCGCCGGGACGCGGTCGTCAGGGCGTGCTGGTGGTGATCGGGGTGATGCTGGGCTCGGCCTTCACCCCGGAGCTGTCCGGCGATCTGGGGCTGTGGAGCCTGAGCCTGGCGGCGATGCTCGGGGCCACGGCGGTGATGATGCTCTTCTCGGTGTGGTTCTCGCGGCGGATCGCCGGCCACTCGCTGGATACCGCCCTCTACGCCGGGGTCCCCGGCGGCGTGTCGGCGGTCACCGGCATGGCGCTCTCCTCCGATGCCGACTTGCGGGTGGTCGGCATGACCCACGCGGTGCGCATCCTGGTGCTGCTGGTGGCCATTCCGCCGGTGCTCGACGGCATCGGTCACGTCAGCCTGAGCGCCGCCACCCCGGACCCGGCACGCTGGCTGTGGCTGCCCGGCCCGGCGGATACCGCCTGGCTGGCCGGCGCCGGGGTGCTGGGCGCTTGGCTCGGGGGGCGACTGCGCCTGCCCAACGCCCTGCTGTTCGGTCCGGCGCTGGTCTCGTCGGCGCTGCACCTGACGGGGCTGACCCACGCGGCCCTCCCGCCGACGCTGATCGCCCTGGCCCAGGTGATCATCGGCGTCTCGGTGGGGGTGCGCTTCACGGGGACCTCGCTTTCCACGTTGGGCCATACCCTGACGATGGCCGCGCTGCAGGCGCTGGGCCTGCTGGCGATCGCCATCCTCGCCGCCTGGAGCATCCACGCCGCAACGGGGGTGTCGCTTCCCGCGGCGCTGCTCGCCTACATGCCGGGCGGGGCACCGGAGCTGAGCCTGGTGGCGTTGTCGCTGGGCATCGATCCGGCCTTCGTGACCGCCCATCACCTGCTGCGCATCACGGTGCTGATCCTGCTGATGCCGGTGCTGCTGGGGGCCTGCCGGCGCCTGAGCGCCTAGCGGTGCAAACCCACCAGCCTGCCTCCGGACGACGGCGCCATCCGTGCTAGGCTGGGCGGCGTTCCCGCCGGAGACCCGTCCCATGCCGCCACCCCTCAGCGACACGCCTCACGATTCCGCCAGCGACAGCGAGGCGCTGAGCGTCAGCGAGCTCAACCAGCGCGCCCGCCGGGCCCTGGAGCGTGACGTCGGCGAGGTCTGGGTGGAGGGCGAGCTCTCCGGCGTGTCGCGGCCGAGCTCGGGGCACGTCTACTTCACCCTCAAGGACGACAAGGCCCAGCTGCGCTGCGCGCTGTTTCGCACCCGTGCACGCTTCGTCGCCGCGCCGATGCGCGACGGCGATCGCGTCAAGGTGCGCGGCCAGGTGTCGCTCTTCGAGCCGCGTGGCGACTATCAGCTGATCGTCGAGGCGGTGCGCGCGGCGGGCGAAGGCGAGCTGCTGGCCGCCTACGAGCGCCTCAAGGCGCGCCTCGCCGCCGAGGGGGTGTTCGCCAACGCGCGCCCCCTGCCCTTCCCGCCGCGCCACCTGCTGGTGCTCACCTCGGCCACCGGCGCTGCGATCCGCGACGTGCTGGCGGTGCTGGCGGCGCGCTGGCCGCTGACGCAGGTCACGCTGATTCCGGTGCCGGTGCAGGGCCGCGAGGCGGCGCCGGCGATGATCGCCGCACTCGGCCTGCTCAACCGTCAGCAGGCGCTGGACCCCGCCCGCGATGCCATCCTGATCACCCGCGGCGGCGGCAGCCTCGAGGACCTCTGGGCCTTCAACGACGAGCACCTGGCCCGGGCGATCTTCCACTCCCGGCTGCCGGTGATGGCGGCGGTGGGCCACGAGGTGGACACCACGCTTGCCGACTTCGCCGCCGACGCGCGCGCCCCCACGCCCTCGGCCGGGGCCGAGCAGCTGGTGCCCGACCGCCGCGAACGCCTCCACCGCCTCGAGCGGCTGGCCGAGCGGCTGACCCGCGCCCAGCGCGCCCGCCTGGACACCGATGCCCAGCGCCTGGATCACCTGCGCGCGCGGCTGCGCCACCCCGGCGAGGTACTGGCGGCGCGCCGCCAGCAGCTCGATCAGCTGGAGGCGCGGCTGCGCCGGGCCATGCGGGCACGCCTCGACCAGGAGCACCGCCGAGCGCGCCACCTGCACCAGCGCCTCGCCCTACGCTCGCCGGACCGGCTCACGGAACAGGCCGGGCAGCGGCTCGAGCGCGCCACCCAGCGCCTGCATCAGGCGATGCCGAGGGCGCTTTCCCGCCACCGCGAGCGGCTGGGCGGGGTCGCCCGCGAGCTGCAGGCGGTGAGCCCGCTGGCGGTGCTGGGGCGCGGCTATGCGATCCTCGAGGACGAGCGGGGCCAGGTGGTGCGCCGCGCGGCGGACACCGTCGTCGACCAGCGCCTCGAGGCGCGCCTGGGCGAGGGGCGCCTCGCCCTGCGGGTGCTCGATGAGCGCGACGACTAGTCAGTGCCCGCGAGGGATGGCGGCCACGAGCGTTTTACATCGTCTAACGTTAAAACATCAAAGTACGAGAAGGCCGCGCCTGGCCGTTGTCGAGACGGCCGACAGCCCCGACAATGAAGGGAGTATCCGAACGGCCATCGCTACCTGCGGGGCAGGAGGCGGGCCGGCAGCTTCACCCACCCCTAAAAAGGGAGTTGCACCATGTCACTGCGCATCAATGACGTTGTACCCGACTTCGAGGCCGAGACCAGCCAGGGCCCCATCCGCTTCCACGAGTGGATGGGCGATAGCTGGACCATCCTGTTCTCGCATCCGAAGGACTTCACGCCGGTCTGCACCACCGAGTTCGGCGCCGTGGCCAAGCTCAACGATGAGTGGCAGAAGCGCGGCACCAAGGTGATCGGCGTCTCCGTGGACGGCGTGGAAGACCACAAGAAGTGGATCAACGACATCTCGAGCTACGCCAGCTGCGAGGTCGGCTTCCCGATCATCGCCGACGAGGATCTCAAGGTCGCCAAGCTGTTCGACATGCTGCCGGCCGAGGCCTACCTGCCGGACGGCCGCACCCCGGCCGACAGCGCCACTGTGCGCTCGGTGTTCATCATCGGCCCGGACAAGCAGCTCAAGCTGACCATGACCTACCCGATGAACGTGGGCCGCAACTTCGCCGAGGTGCTGCGTGCCCTGGATGCCCTGCAGACCGCCAACGGCAAGGGCGTGGCCACCCCGGCCGACTGGACCGTCGGCGAGGACGTGATCATTCCGCCGACCGTCTCCAACGAGGATGCCACGGCGAAGTTCGGCGAGTACGAGACCATCTTCCCCTACCTGCGCCGCACCAAGCTGCCCGAGTAAGACGGGGCAGTTCATCCGCGCACGACAACGACCCCCTGCCTCGGCAGGGGGTCTTGCGTTGCGTGGACATAAACTCGCGAGGCCGAGCCTGTTCGGGCGCGGCCGGTAAAGATCGGCCGCGCCCGCGTGGCGGGTCGCTAGTGGTGCTCGGCCTGCCGCGCGGCGGGCTTGAAGGCGCCGGGCTCGAGCTCGTGGCGGGCCAGCAGCTTGTAGAAGTCGGTGCGGTTGCGCCCGGCGATACGCGCCGCCTGGGTGACGTTGCCCTCGGTGATCTTCAGCACCTTGACCAGGTAGCTGCGCTCGAAGCCGGCCCGGGCATCGTTGAAGGTGGGCATGGCATTTTCCTCGGCCACCAGCGCCTGGGAGACCAGCCCCTCGGGGATCATCGGCGAGGTGGTCAGGGCCACGCACTGCTCTACCACGTTTACCAGCTGGCGCACGTTGCCGGGCCAGGCCGAGGTGGCCAGCAGGTTGAGCGCCTCCGGCGAGAAGCCCTTGACGAAGGGCTTGTGCCGCGCGGCGGCCTGGGTGACCAGGTGCTTGGCGAGCAGCGGCACGTCCTCGGCGCGCTCCTTGAGCGGCGGCAGGCGCAGGTTGACCACGTTGAGTCGGTAGTACAGGTCCTCGCGGAACTCGCCTTCGTGCATGGCGCGATCCAGGTCACGATGGGTCGCCGAGATGATCCGCACGTCGATGGGCACCGAGGTGGTCGAGCCGAGCGGGCGGATCTGGCGCTCCTGCAGGGCGCGCAGCAGCTTCACCTGCAGGGTCATCGGCATGTCGCCGATCTCGTCGAGGAACAGGGTGCCGCCGTCGGCCGCCTGGAAGAGGCCTTGGTGCTCGCTCACCGCCCCGGTGAAGGCGCCCCGGGCGTGGCCGAACAGCTCGCTCTCCAGGAGCTGCTCGGGCAGCGCCCCGCAGTTGATCGCCACGAAGGGCTTGTCGGCCCGCGAGCTCGCCTTGTGGATGGCGCCGGCGAGCAGCTCCTTGCCCGACCCCGAGGCGCCGGTGACCAGCACGCTGACGTCCGAGGCGGCGACCATGCGCGCCTGCTCGAGGATGCGCTCCATCTCGGGGCTGCGGGTGATGATGGCCTCGCGCCAGCGATCGTCGCCCTCGGTGGCGGGCGTGGAGGTCTGGGCCAGGGCGTCGCCGATGGCCGAGAACAGCTCGTCGCGATCGACCGGCTTGGTCAGGAAGCCGAACACCCCCTGGCGGGTGGCGCTCACCGCATCGGGAATCGAGCCGTGGGCGGTGAGGATGATCACCGGCAGCCCCGGCAGCCGGCGCTGGATCTCCTGGAACAGCGCCAGGCCGTCCATCTCGTCCATGCGCAGGTCGGAGAGCACCAGATCCGGGCGGGCGACCTCCAGCCGCTTGAGGGCCTCGCGTCCGCTCTCGGCGGTGGTGACGCGATAGCCACGGCTCTCGAGCCGCATGCCCAGCAGTTTCAGCAGGCTGACGTCGTCGTCGACCAGCAGGATGTGCGCGCCATGATCGCCGGCGTGGGGCAGGCGTCCGGTCTGCTTCATGTCGTCTCTCCGAGGTTATTCACTCTGCTGTCGCAGGTTGATGTTCTGTTCGATGGCGGTGAGCTGCTCGAGCTTCTCGGCCATGGCCTCAAGCTCCTCGGTAAGCGCTGCGTTCTCCTCCACGGCGGCGTCATGGGCACGGCGCCGCTCGGCCAGCTGGCCGGCCAGGCGCCGGCGCCCTTCCAGCTCGTTGAGCCAGTAGCGCAGCAGCGGCTGCAGCTCGGCCGGGGCGCTCGCCAGGTCGGCCTTGTAGAGCTCCGAGGCGCGGTCCCACTGCTGCTCGCTGCCCCAGGAGAGCAGCACGGCGCGCGACAGGCGGCGCTGCTTGGCCTCGCCCGCGAGGCTCGCCAGGGTGGCTTCACGCCAGGCCCGGTCGCCGCGCTGAGAGGCCAGACCGAAGGCCAGCCACTCGGGCAGCAGGCACTCGCCGTCGTCGAAGTCCGGCAGCGCGTCCGTGCAGGAGAGCGTGCCCTGGGCGGTATTCGGCATCGACACGCCGCTGGAATGGAGCGGCGTGGGCAGGTACTGACATCCGGCCAGCCACAGCGTGGTCAGGCACAGCAGCCAGGGGCGTAGGGTCATGACAGGTCCTTCCTTGCGTCGTCAGCCACCAGGGCGGGTCTCGGGGTCTCGTCGCCCCGCTCGGGCAGCGGGGTCGGCCAGGGCAGGGTGAGCCGGAAGCACACCGCCAGCCGCGGGTCATCCACCAGCTCCAGGCGGCCCTGCTGGAGCCGGGCGCAATCGGCGGCCACCGAGAGGCCGATACCGGAGCCCTTGAGCGGGCCCTTGCGGCGCACACGCCCCTGGTAGAAGGCGTCGAAGAGCCGCTCGCGATCCTCCTCGGCGATCGGCTCGCCGCTGTTGGCCACCTCGATCACCAGGCGATCCGGCAGCGCGCGGGCGCGGATCTCGAGTTCGCCGCCATCCTCGCCGTAGGCCACGGCGTTGGAGATGAGGTTGTCGAGCACCCGCGAGGTGGCGGTGCCGTCGAGCGCCCAGGTCAAGGGGCCGTGGAAGGCCGTGACCCGCATCTCCTTGTTGTCGAGCGCCAGGCGATGCTTGGCCAGCACTTCCCTGACCACGGTGGCGACGTCCAGCCGGGCGATGTCGAGCTGACGGCTGTGCTTGAGCAGGTTGTAGTCGAGCAGCTGCTCGATGAGCTGCTGCAGCTCGCGCCCGCTGGTATCGATCAGGTCGAGGACCTCGCGCTGGCGCGGCGTGACCTCGCCGGCCACGCCGTCGGCGAGCAGCGACGAGCCCTCGCGCACGCTGGCCAGCGGCGTCTTGAGTTCGTGGGACATGTGGCGCAGGAACTGCTGCTTCTGGGCTTCGAGGTCGTCGAGCCGCGAGGCCAGCCAGTCCAGGCGCTCGCCCAGGGTGACCAGCTCCGCCGGCCCCTTGAGGGGGCTCTGGTTGCGCTCGGTGTCGCCGCCCAGGCTGCCGATGCCGAGGATGCGCCGCTCGAGCTGGCGGATCGGCTGGATGATCAGCCGCGTGAACAGCAGCATCAGCACCAGGCTCGCCGAGACCAGCGCCGCGGTCTGCCACCACAGGCGAATCTGCACGTCCTCGGCGCGGGCGCTGATGGCGTCGATGCGCTCGTCGATGCGCCGGTTGGTGGCCTGGCGCATCGCCTCGGTGTGCGCGGCGAAGGGCAGGAAGTCGCCAAGCCGCGCCTTGAAGGCCTCGAGCGGCAGGTCGGGCAGCTCGGCGAGGCCATCCAGCGCCTCCTCCAGCGCCGCCACGTGGGGATCATTCGGCAGCAGCCGGCGCTGCTGGGCCAGCAGCTGCCGGAACTCCGCGAGGCGCTCGTCGAAGATCTCCAGGAGCCCCTGCTGTTCGACCACCGCATACTGGCGCGCGCCGCGCTCCATCTCCAGCGCCAGTGCCCCCAGCGAGCGGGCACGCCGGGTCTCCTCCACCGCCTGGCGGGCACTCACATCGGCCAGGCGCGAGAGCTCCGAGAGCGCCTGACCGGCCTGGATCATCAGCACCGCCAGCGGCAGCATCACCACCAGAAAGGCCAGCAGCACCAGCTGTAGCAGCGAGCGCGGGCGCCAGCGGCGCGTAACGGCTGTGGTCATGGACAGCGTTCTTTGCAGGAGGGTAAAGGGAACCACCATCGTCCATCCCTAAGGATACCAGAGATCGGCCGAGCGCCTCGCGATCGTTCGGCCTCACCCGCAGGCGAAAAAAAAGGGCCGGCATGGCCGGCCCAATACGCAGGGAACTGAAGGGTCTGGAAATGCCACCGGTCGACGACCTGGTCCGTCCACCGTTGACCTCACCAGGGGCCAGGGGCCCTCGAAGCCATGCGAACGCCATCGGCCACCAGGGGCTGGTCGTTCTCATGCGGGTGGCCGCTCGGCCACCCCGCCTCGTGACTGGCGGCAGCGCCGCAAGGGCGATACCGCGCGATTCGATCCCTCCTGACGGGTCGTGACCCGCGGGGGAGAGGCATCCTTGCCAGGGCATCCTTGCCCTCTCGATGCCGATCCTTGCCTTTCGGCGGCACCGTCTCATCGCAACCTAAAGTCACACATCGCTTGGAGCAGACACTGGTCGCGTTCGGGGGGCCGGACGCACAGGGTAGTGATGACGCGGCGCCCCCTCGGCAACCGGAAAACGGATCGAGCCGTATGAACCGTTTTCCTTGCTCACCCAACTCAAAGCCAGGAGCGTGCCAATAATCCAATATGACTATTAAAATCAACGAACTATATAGACGAAGAAGCGCGACGGGCGGGCGTGGGAGGCCCTGGCGGGGAAAAGCGGGGTCGAAAGCGGGGTTTTTCGTCGCCAGACGGCGACGCCTTTCGGATGGCACACCAAAAACCGTTTTTTATCAGAAACTTATAGCGTTCCTCGGCGGAGACGCCGCGGCGCGGGCGACGCCTCGCGGCGACGGTCCGGCCGCTCAGGCGAGGGTCTTGATCAGGATCTTGGACTTGCGGGCGTGGCTGTAGGTATCGCGGCGCAGGGTGGGCAGCGCCTCGATGTCGGCCAGGCGAAAGTCGTGCTCGAAGAACCAGTGGGTGGTGTGGGTGGTGAGGGCGAACAGCGACGAGAGCCCAAGGCGACGGGCCCGGCGCTCGATCTCGGCGAGCAGCCGCTCGCCGCGCGCGCCGCCCCGATAGTCGTCGTGCACCGCCACGCAGGCCAGCTCGCCCATCTCGGCCTCGCCGAAGGCGTGCAGGGCGGCACAGCCGATGATCATGCCGTCGCGATCGATCACCAGGTAGTCGTCGATCTCGTACTCCAGCCGCTCGCGGGAGCGCGGCACCAGCATGCCCCGCGACTCCAGGGGCTCGAGCAGCTCCAGCAGCCCGCCGATGTCGCCGAGTTCCGCCGGGCGCAGCTGCTCGTAGCGATGCTCGGTGATCATGGTGCCCACGCCGTCGCGGGTGAACAGCTCGCCGAGCAGCGCGTCGTGATCGTGCCAGGAGAGCAGATGGGTGCGGGCGACCCCGTGACGCGCCGCCGCGCAGGCCGCGCCCAGATGGCGGGCCAGCTCGCTGGCGGGATCGGCCTGGGTGAGCAGCGGCGCGGCCTCGGCCGGGGTCAGCTGGCGCTGCAGCCGACCGCTGGCGTCGACCAGGCCGCTGGCCTCGCCGAGCAGGATCAGCTTGTCGGCGGAAAGCGAGGTAGCGGCATGGTGCGCCACCTCGGCGGCGTCCAGATCGAAGACCTCGCCGGTGCTGGAGAAGCCCAGCGGCGGCAGCACCACCAGGGCGCCGCGCTCGAGCAGGCCCTCGACCGCCTGGTCGCGCACCCGGCGCACCTCGCCGCTGCGGTCGAAGTCGACGCCGTCACGCACGCCCAGCGGCTTGGCCATCACCAGGTTGCCGGAGACCACGGTCATCTCGATCCCGTGCAGCGGCGTGTTGGGCAGGCCCGGCGAGAGCCGCGCCTCCAGCCACAGCCGCTGCTCGGCGGCGATGCGCTCGACCTGCGCCATGATCGCCTCGTCGGCCACCCAGCGACCCCGATGGCGGGTCGGCACGATACCCACCTCGTCCAGCGCCTGCTGCACCTGAGGGCGAATGCCGAACACCACCACCAGGCGCACGCCCAGGGTATGCAGCAGCGCCAGGTCCTGGATCAGCTGCTCGCCTCGACCGCTCGCCATGGCCTCACCCTCGATCAGGATGACGAAGGTTCGTCCCCGATGGGCGTTGATGTAGGGCGAGGAGTTGCGAAACCAGTCGACGAAGGGGAAACGAGTATCCAAGGCCGCACTCCGGCAGCAGGTGAACGAGGGAAGGTAGAACGCCACTATATCAGAGCGACGAAAACGGCGGCACCGGCAAGCTGAAAGCTGAAAGCTGAAAGCTGAAAGCTGCCAATCAGCAGCATGGAATCAGCCGCCGCAAAAGAAACCCCGAAGGCCTCGGCCTTCGGGGTTTCTTGTAGCTCGGCGCTTGTAGCTCGGCGCTTGTAGCTCGGCGCTTGTAGCTCGGCGCTTGTAGCTCGGCGCTTGTAGCTCGGCGCTTGTAGCTCGGCGCTTGTAGCTCGGCGCTTGT
>Ga0208138_100414_pt1 | contig 19123 bp, 31 predicted proteins | sample AntRauMetaRauer3_FD_184786 | JGI IMG/M metagenome (GOLD analysis project Ga0208138, IMG submission 184786) | Saline lake microbial communities from Rauer Lake, Antarctica, in enrichment culture - Antartic Rauer Lake 3 Metagenome Rauer3 (SPAdes)... ...
TCTACTGGAATAGTGAATCTACAATTAAAAATGAAATATTATCTACATTTAATGATTCAGAAATAGAATATGTTTAATTAAGAATTACGATACGCATTACACCGTGTCAAATGTTTTTCTTGCTCTCTATTTCTTCAAGATAATATTCTCCGTTCGATTCCAAAGCATGTTCATATTCATCGACAAGTTCTTCAAGACAATCATCAAAATAATCACCCCACGCTTGAAAACCAGAATTTAATAATTCTTTACGAGTTAATGGTTCAGATTTTGTGATTTTTTGATAAGCTAATGCTCCGTATATTTTTTCAATATCAGACGGATTGACTTCAGATTCCATAATAAATTATTCTATTATAAATATATAAAACTATAACATTAAGTTTGTTTTGAATTTACTAACTTTTCTACCCCATCGGTTATGTCTCTTCCATCTGTATTTTCTACATATAATTCTTTTGGACTTGGAGGTGTCTTAGGTATACATTCTATTTCAACATTTGGTACATATTTAGATATTAATCTAGCCATTTCTAAATTCGTCATTGTCTGACTACCTATCTCACCGCAAAATTCCGTTTGTCTTTTATCAGATTTATAGTCTTCTAAATGCGTAAATAATATTTCACATACGCGTTCAACGGTTACATAACTACGTTTAATCTCACCCTCACCCCAAACTTCTATTTTATTATTTGAAACAGCTTGTTCAACCATAGCAGCCACCTGTCCTTTATTTGTATTAGCTCCGATTACATTTGATAACCTAATCCAAGACACAGGAGCCTGAGAATCTTTGAGAATTTTTTCGGCAATGAATTTTGTTTCAGCGTATAAATTAGTTGGATTTTTAGCTGTAATACTTGATGTGAACATAACAGGTGTATCTGTTACTTCAGATGCTTTTTCAATATTTCTAACACCCATAATATTCGCATCAAATAACGCTGATTTATCTGTTTTCCACACATCAGCGACGGCTGCTAAATGAAACGCACAATCATTTCTTTGAAATGCATCTAAAACAACATTATACTCGCATACATTTTTATCAAATTTTATATCAAAGTTTTCAACATTATGACCTTCTTTCGTTAGTTTATCTATGAGTTTTGAACCTATAAATCCATTTCCCCCTGTTACAAGAATATCCATACATTAATATGTTTGTTTTAATACCTAAACTTTCCCCCTTAATTTGAAAACATATACAATTAGATATATAACAGTGTCCATACATAAGTATGTATGAAACGAAGAAAAAGTTTGTTATTATTTGGTGGATTAATTTCTAGCAATTTTATTTATAACAGTAAGTATATTAATCAACCTGTAATGGCTGTATCATATGAGGATTTTATCACGGATGAAACGGTTTCAATAGATACTACTTCGGGAGAAATAGGTTCTGTATTAATTAAATTTAACCAATTTTATTTAGAAGGAAGAAATATTAAAGACGAAGATAGTATAACAGTTAGAATTAATGCAGAGATAAACAATACAGAAAAACAATATATACAAAGAGCTTAAATGTAGAAAATAATCGCATTGATAAATCATTAAATGATATTGAAATAGATTTATTGGGTGGTAAATTTGACATAAATGATTTTAATACACCTCAAGAATTTTATACTAGTGAAACCACGAATATCACCGTAAATATTAGTATTGATGAGTTAGATTTACCAAAAAAATATGAAGATGAATTTACAGTTCAAATTAATAAAATAAATGAAACATCATTTGCAACAGGAAGTATAAACATTACGGAAATTGGTGAAATATCAGAGTCTATAGGTTTTGAGCCTGATTATATTGAATTTACATCATTTCAACAAATTCCAGAAATTAGCAACGGAAATAATGGAAATGGTTATTATGAATATGTATCGGGTAGAAATAATAATTGTGGTAGTAATGAAGTTGGATGGACGTTAGGTGCAGCCGTTAAAAATCAAGACAGTACTATAAAACAACGTTCTTTATCTGCGGCAAGAAACTCAGATAGTACTAATGGTCATAGAGTCGCATCTTCAACAGAATACGTAATAAATCATACATATGTTGATAGAGAGGGTGACTTATGTAACGGAGATTCATCTCGTTTGAGAGGGAAATTAACAGAGATTACAGATGATGGATTTAAAATAGATATAATAAATAAATCAAGTATATATAATGAAGAAATCCCTTATCGAGCATTTAGTGTTGGAGAAGGACAGTGTGATGTCGGTTTCCATGAAATAAATTCTGTCGGTCAATCCGAGTTAAACTGCGGTTTTGAGCCGAATTTGTTGAATTTACGTTCAGGACAAAAAAATTACAAGTGAGAATTATGAACAAAAATACACTGCAGGAACAAACGGTACGTCTCAGGGCAAATGTGTCATACGGGATGGAACTGTAACACAATACTGTGCAACAACAGGAGAATCATCAGATAGTACAAATAATCATATATCTGTAATGAGAGATGATTTAAAATTATATTACAAGTTATGTTGTATTTTAAAATATATAAATTTAAAATATGTATTTATTGAATAACTTTTATATTATTAAAAATCCATATTGTACAAAGTTCGTTTTGACTCTCTAAAGATGCCTCAATTATATCTCCTGATTCTATACTTGTAATTTTATTCCTCATTAAATTATCATATTTAAGACTATTTTTTGATTCGATTGCAACAGTTAGTTTTTTATCTATATCATATAGCCACACTTCTTTATCATTAACACTTTTTACTCGAAAAACAGATTCAACAGTGTGACTCATATATTAAACACACCTATCTTCTTTTTTGATTATACGGACCATTAGATTAAATATTGAATACGAGCGTTAAAAAATTATCGAACTTAATATTGTTGGGTACATAGATATGATGAATAACCATATCCCTGAGGCCGGTCGTTGAAATTATTTATATCTCCGTTTTTATCCCATGAAAAACCAAGCCATGTATTAGGATCGTAATCTCCATTTGGTTCAGTATCTACGGTACCACTAGATAACCAAAATTTATCTGTATCCAAGAATGTTCTCCATCCTTCATCATTACCATATTCGCGTTCATCAATCGAATTCGCACCGTAGTGAGACGAATGTAGATTCTTCGTTTCAAACTGTGAAATATCTCCTGTCTTTGATTCAGGTCCTTCAAACGATTCATTATAATATAATCCCATAGGCCCTAGACCACCACTACCACTTCCGTATGTTGTCCAATTACTAGGTGAATAACCATATATATCAGATACGTAGTCTACAGCTATATTGTATTCGTTTTGGCTGCGAGGTACAAATAATTGTAATCCATATTTTTGACAAGTATTACTATCATAAATATCGTAAGTTACTTCACCATTATCTTTTATATATTTAAATGTATATGTCTCAGATGTGTTCGAGAGTGTATTATTAAATGAACAGTAAACTTCCGTTTCAGTATCATTAAATGTGATATTATAATATCCTGAATCTTTGCTAGAATCATAGGATATTAAATCACTACAAGTTTCGGCATATCCTAGATTCGTTATATTTATTGTTTTCGTCATACTTTTTTTGTTAATATCTTTATGATTTATAGATATATTTAACTGTAATTTTTCCTTACTAGATTCTGGGAAATCACTTGTATTAAACTTATTTGGACCTACTAAATTAATTAATAATTCATCCGTAATTATTCCATTTTTTGTTGTTTCGTAACTATATGTCTGCAATAATTCATTATTTGTATTCTCATTATTAATAGATATTTCTACATTAACATTTTTATTTGTAGATTTAATATTATGCATATCTAATTCCATTTTAGAAATATTTAAAGCTACGTTTGAAATATCTCCTTGAACATCATAGTTATTATCAATATTGATTGATTCAAAATTAATCGTTGATGATGCTGGAATTGATACAAAAACTAAAAAAGATAGTAATAGCAAAAACATTAAAATTGTCTTTATTTTCATTACATATATATTATTATTAAAACGTTATATAACTTTTTATAGCTACATAAAAATACTATTGGATTTGTTTTCCATTAATGATAGCTGATTCAATAGCATCCGATTCATCATAATCATGAGATAAAATATTATCTATTGTATTTTTTGTATCTTCAACCAGTTCGTTATATTCTTCGGATGGAGTCCAAACACTTCCTTTATCTCCAAATAAAACTAGATTATTTGAACTATCAACGTAAAATCTAATTTCTGATGTATAATCAGGTAGAATTGATTTATCAACATGAAGAACCGTAAGTACTTCATTTTCTTCAGGGTGTGGACTACCTACAAGATATACTTCTACGCAGGTTGTCTTTGTTGAATTTTTAAATACTTCACCAGTAATATCACACAAAGTTACATCGAAAGATGCTTTCATACTACTTTATAGTATAGAATATATAATAAAAATTCCGATTTAATTTAGTCACAATTATCAAATGTCATGAGTACATACTCACCAGATAATTTTTCAGCCCATTCTGAACGAATACGACCTTGATTATCACGTTTTGAACCTGTAATTTTAATCCATTTAAATGCTGCACCATATTCTGGATAACCATTTGGTAATGGTGTCTCAACGTCTTCATATTCTATATCATTATCTGGATTTGATGCGATATCGCGCTTATACTGCCACGCGTCAAAGCCTTCATATTCGAATGATAGTCTTAGATTAATCTCATTCCAAATATCTTCAAGAGAATCCCATTTTTCTGCAGGATTATAATCTCGAACTTCCTCATGTAAATCTCCGTCCGGGTCATAATTCCATAGTCTCTGTTCTTTAATTAAGTCTAGATTACCGTACCAATCTACATGGTCTTGACGAAGCCAATAAAAATACTCATTGTAATTGTAAAAATGACCTCTCTCTTGAACCCATTCAGGAAAAGATTCAAAATCTTTATTTGGAATGTGTTCATCATTTAAATCGATTTCAGAAATATCTTTATCTACTTCTGAAAACCATTTAGGAGAATCAAACCTCATTTTGGGTGGTTCAAGAGGTAGAAACACCCCTTCCAAATCAATTTGTGTACAAGACATACCCCCACTCTGATGTGTAAATGATACACCTGTATCATCAGGAATAAGAATGCCAAAATTATGATTGTACGTATTATATGGGATATGTTCAGACATTATGTATTATACATTAATCCTCACATTGATAAACCTTATGATTTAACCTTCAATTTTGAATGTAAGTTCATCAACACATTTATCATCAATATAGCAAAAAACCGTTATTTCTTGTTTAACAATTTTATCTCTTGTCCCATCTCGTCGGAATGAAAATGAGATATGTCGTTGTCCACCGTATGATGTTTTTAACAAATTCCATTCTTTTTCAAATTCGATACATCCGCTCACATAATATATTTCAACACCATCAGGTTCATCAAATTCAAATCTCACTGCTTCGTCTGCGTCGTAACCTACTAAATTAAAGGAAATAGTACCTCCTTTTTCACCGCTAGTGTAAGTATATCTCACATTTGTACTGCCTTCTAGTTTAATTTCGTTGGAGTCCATATTTAATTTCCTATGTATATATTTTATATTGTAACATAATAACTGTAACGATATGTCAATAAATATAATATTTATAAAATAGAATCAATATGATTAAGTATATGGATTCTAAGGCTATCGTATGAATAATTTATCTGATTATCCAATACCTGTTGATATATACAGAAATTTGAACAATGGAAAATTAAGTATTAAATCTAGACGTACGAAAGATTATGGTATCGTGATTGGTTATGCTGATACCGTATGTTTAAAAACGTTGAATTTGTAGTCTGGGAATCAAGTCGAAAGCGTGTAATTAGAGAAGAGAGAAAAAACGTTCATGCTTTCGCTCGCGGTATGCTTCAGAACCCAGAGAATTTTTCTCATTGATATATTTAACAATTTTTGTAAAATAATATCAATACATAAATATTTATTTTATATTGATATTACGATAGATTTTTGTCTACCGGCATTGTTGTAAATGTATGTCAATGATGATTATCGCAAGGCCCTTCCCGCATGAGAATCACACCTGCATAAATCATCTTTCATTCCCTAAGGACCCCTGTTTTGAATTGATACAAGATACTTTTAAAGATACGTGTATTGCAGATACAATAAATGTCGGTGAAACTGTTCAGATATCAAAGACAAAATGCGAAGAATGTAATCAAGAATATAATTTAGTTGAGGGTATACAAATAAGTTGTCTTTTAGATAAACACAACAAGATTTTAAGAGGCTACAAATCCAAATGATTTATATATTTCGACTATAATTATATTTTATGGTGAATAGAATAGGTCTGTTGATTAGTATCGGAATTGTAGGGTTATTATCATATCTCAAAGGATATGTTGACGGTAGCTTTTATGGATACATTTTAGGACGAAGAATAGGAGAAAGAAACGGTCGTATACAAGAATTGATAAACAGTGGTCACACACTTGAAGATGCTACGTACATTGTGGAAAATAGATTCAAGACCAGTCGAATCACAGAAGAAGAAATAAATTAGGCATATTTCAAAACAGAATTTTAATATTTATTATCTTTATTACTAAGGTTGAGAGTTATTACAAGCTACGGAACGTATTTTCTAATAAGAATTGTGGTTCGTATTTTCGAAAATACACCAAGAACTAAATCTATTTTAATCGTAGTGACGCATTTAGCCAGATTGGTTAGTTCTCTTTCGGTTCACAGTCCGTGTTGAGGCTGCAGCAGGTGTACGGGAGTGACCCTGCATTCCACCAATCTGGCTAATAGAGACTAAGAAGCCAGAAAACAAAAGAAATTTGGGCGCTAAAAATGAAAAACGTGTCCAATATCCTTTTAGAGAAATACATAAAAACAGATAAATTTGTAATATTTGATTGTAATTTTATTCGTTAATATTCACTTTAGAAATGAATAATCTGCAGCAATTGGATACCTCCACCCTCTACCAAAGTCCTTTTTTGTCACGCGAATTGGTAGTGGTGATTGATTCCGTTTAAATTCAGCACCGTGAATTCTCGATATGATATTATTCACTTCTGTTTGTGAATCAATTGTAATCTCTTTCGGTGTTTTTCTATTTTCTACATATTCATTAAGAACTGTATCTAACGTTTCATATTCAGACATTTCATCTGAATCTACTTGGTCTTCTTTCAGTTCTGCTGTAGGTTCCTTACTTATAATCTGTTGAGGGATTACAGATTCAATTGAATTATGATATTCAGCAAGCTCATAGACATGTCTCTTATAACAATCACCTAGAGGGGCAATAGCTCCAACAGTATCACCGTACAATGTACAGTACCCAATAGCCGATTCACTCTTGTTGTCTGGTGTAATAACGAGAGCACCAATCGTGTTTGATAGCGACATTAAAATATCGCCCCTAATTCGGGCTTGAATATTTTCTAATGCTAACCCTTCCATGCTATAGTCTGATTCATCATCAAAGTCAGTAACAACTTGATTAACCATACCAGCAATATCGATTATTTCAAAATCAATCCCAAGATTCTCTGCAACAATTTTTGCATCATCAATACTTTGCTGGCTAGTAACGTCAGAAGGTAACGAGACGCCAATTACATTATCTGCACCTAATGCTTGTACCGATAACACGGTAGCAATCGTAGAATCAATGCCGCCGGACATCCCCACAATAGCCTTATCAAAACCTGTTTTTTCAAAGTAATCTTCTATACCTAAACAAATTGCTGAATTCATTTCTTGAACTTGAGTAGATGTATTTACTTGATAATTTTCATTATTATCACCGATATCCAATACTTGCATATCTTCTTGAAATGAACTTAATTGTTTAATATATTCATTTTCATTAACCATAAATGAATTACCATCGAATACAAGTTCGTCATTCCCACCAACTTGATTACAGAATACAACAGGTGTAGATGTATTAATAGAATGTTCTCTAAATAGGTCTATTCGTTCACTATTTTTATTAATCCGATATGGACTTGCTGAAAGATTTAGGATTAAGTCCGTATCATATTCTTTAATTCTAGAGAATGGATTAAACTTATGCCTCTTTGTATCCATAACATCTACATCATACCATGCATCTTCACAGATAGTAAGGGCTATTTTTTGATTATTTAGTTCGAAGATACAAACATCGTTACCTGTTTCAAAGTATCTATGCCCGTCAAAGACATCATATGTTGGCAACAGAACTTTGTCATAACTGGTTAAGGTGTTTCCATTATTAAATACAACTGCTGAATTATATATACCTCTTGAATCACGACGGCAAAAACCAACTACAACAGCAACATCAACTTCTTCCGTATATTTTTTAATTTTGTCTAATTTCTCATCTTGGACCTCATATAACGTATCTCTTCGAAGAATATCCATTGGAGGATATCCAATTAGTGATAACTCCGGTGTCAGAAGAATATCTGCATTCTGTTTATCTGCTTTATCCAGAGCATTAATAATATCTTCATAGTTTCCTTGAATATCCCCAATAGTGGGATTACTTTGTAAAATTCCTACCTGTATATCTTTCATATTTGTGAATTCTAACTACAGTGTAATAATGATTTTGGTTTATATTTTATATACATAAACAATTGTCTAACATATATTAGAATGAATAACACAAGTTCATATGTATATTTACAATATAATGTAAATCAAATCAATTCTATCACACGATAAGTACGTAATAGGATACATACCTTTTCACACCATAACATTTATAATTCAAAGACGAGATTATATTATTATGACGAGACTTACGCTCCATTGGCATCTTCGAAATATTATTGAAGGTGTGCCAGATTGTGAAGCAATCCCTGTTGAAAGAGATGAATTTGGAGTTACAAAGTGGGAGCGACCTACAGACTATGCTGTAACTGGGAGTGGAGAACACGCTAAAAAGAATGGTTGTGTAAACGTTTTCTATGATAAGCATTTAGCTTCAAAAGCATTGAATTCTACGGACACAGTTGCTTACTTAGATGCTGTAGCTCATGACCCGTGTGTGCCAGTTGAATGGCGTGTAGATGCTGAAGAATTGCTCTCACACCACATTATGGAGCGTAGACTAATTTGTTCAGAGGAAAAACGTAGTATCATGCGTGAAGAAAACGCTGAAATGAGAAATTCATTTTCCCAAGCTATATTGAATAAGGAATTACCTAAAAGAAGTATGCAGAGTGGATATTGGAATTCTGTTTCATGTCCAAATTGCGGTGAAGGAGAATGCTTATTTGATGTTGATAAAACCGAAGAACCAAATCACTGTCTTGGATGTGGGGCGCGAATTCCGTTGCCTACATATCCTGATTAAAAAAATAGTATTAATTAGACGATTTCAAGATATTCCGGTGGAACATCAGAAATTGTATATACAGAATTCCCTGATGGGTTTGAAATATCATAACCGTCATTCATTAATTTACTTGGTTTAACAGAGAAAACCATTATATTTCCATCATTAGTGTGTCTATTGCCGACACTTTTTGCTTCATCTAAAGATTCTGTTAAATGAACTTTTTGTCTACTCTGCGGTTTTAAACCGGAATCAAGAATCGATTTCTTATTAGATACGGGTGTTCCATGGTACAAAGTGTGCGGTACATCCGCGTCCGTTGTTACAATTTCTACGTCAATTGAATGTCCGTATACTGCACGGATTCTATCATTTCCAAAGTCTATTTCATATCTACCTTTTGAATCTTCATCAACAATGGTTTTTAATTCGGTAATAGATACATATTCATATTTTGTTACAAGACAATTCAGAACATCGTCTATTTCAAACCATCCTTCTGAAGTATATTCTAGATTATAATCGTCAGGGAAGTGTCTCAATAGACCACTAAGAAATTTTGATACATTAGTTAGATTGCTCGTCATAGTTTTATTATTAAATTTTACATACTTAAAATTTTTTATTTATACGCGAACGAAAGTAACATACATTTATCTATTTACAAATAAATAATTGGACCATGTCGGACGAAGATAACAGCCCTCCAAAAGTTAAAGACGATGAAATTAGTTCGTCAAAACTAGATGATTTTCGGGAACAAGTTGTAGAGCCGGTCGGATTAGAAGATAGACAAAAACTTAAAAGAAAAACATGGGTATGGCTAATTGAAAATGATATCCATCCTCATGACTTAGAAAGAACACTTCATCGATATTCCTTGGAATTCTCCGGTGCTGCTTCAGGTAAACCATTATTTTTAGGTGAAAATCCTCCAGACGATTTAAATTTGTAAGTCCAAAGTGGAAAACTATATTCAAATATATTCTGGTTTAGATTCAACTTTCACTATTTGTGGACTGTGCATTACTGGTGAAAAACCATGATAATAATTTTTAATCTTGTCACAAAGATTTAGTTCTGAATAATTATCACGAACAAATAAATAAATTCTACTATCTACGTGTTTCATAGACTTTACTTCTTTAAATGAAGATAATTTTGTGCATAACTCATTCCATCCACCCCATGGTGCGTCATAATAATGTATCTCCATATTGAAAATATCCCAATGCTTTCGCAAAGCATATTTGTCAATAATATTTTGCTTATCTGCTTCATAATACGATGCTTTTTCTATACGGTGCTTATCTTGTATATTTTTTTGAAAATTTACAGTTCTAATCGTAGATGTTTCATGTGGATTTACACCTTTAGGAATAAATTGTACATGATGGTCGTATATCATCTTATTTGCCATTATTTATCTATTGTACTCATATAATATAAATTTTCTTGTATAATAGAATTATATAATAAAAAAACATATAACGTTGTTATATGAATCTAGATATGTATGAAATAACTACTAAATTCTTCAGAAGAAGTAAAGTATAAAGGTCAAAAATATCTCGTAGAAGCCGATGTAACACTTGAAGGGACGCCATTATTCATAATTAAAAATCTTAAAACAGACCGAAAAGAAAGATGCCGTCGAAAAGGAAATAAAGCCAAAATAAATACCGGTGGAATATACGACCCTTCAGATGAGATGATAGGAGTACTACGTTCTACAGAAACAAAAATAGAATTTATTGACAAGGGTTACTAATTTCACTAAATTATAATTTAATTTTAAACTTAATTATATACTTTTCTTGCATCCCATGCAGTATTATTTTTATTCTGAGAAACGAGTACAATTGTATTTTGTTGATTTTTCAACAGCCATTCTTTTTTAGGAACAGGAATCTCAATTTCACTATCATCAATAGATAGCCAATAATATCGTTTGCTTTCATCAACAATTACAGCATGTAATGGGCCAACTGTTGTAGAATCTGTATTACGCATATAATTTGATATGTAGCATGAATTATTAAATGTTTGTATGGTTGTTTTTAATAGCCCAATCTTTCCAATTCCCATTTTTCACACCGAAAAACATACCTCCGTTATGCGCTATATCAGCATGTTCTCTTGGAGTTATTTTGTTTGGTGGACCACCATAATGTGTATCACATGTTGCACAATAGTGTTTTGATTTAGCCATACTGTGTTATATTATAACATAGCAAAGTATAAATATGTATCGTGAATGTATTGAAATAAAATATATAAAAGATAAATGAAAATAGTATATAAATTTCGTATTTAAAGAGAGATATAAATATTAATGAAAAATAATAATATATTTACTAGAAAAGCAATCTAGATAATATATCACAAAGATAATTAGATGAAAATCATTGGTTATTTATATCCTAAAATATTACTATATTATATGACTATCTTACCAAAAAAATGGATTCCATATGAAAAGACAATCTACCTTGAGGATTATTACATACTAATTGTTAGTGACATCCATTTGGGTAGATGTGATTCATCTGAATTTGATAAAGAATTTCAGTACAATGAAAAATATGAGCGTTTGAATAATAGTATTGAAAAATTTAATCCTAAAACACTCATTCTTAATGGTGATACGTTTTATAACCAGTTTAATGGTTGTAATCCAATGATAGAAGATGAATATGCTATTTCTATACTGAGAAAATGGCGTGATTCTGTAGATGAATTTCTGCTCTTAGAAGGAAACCACGAATTAACATTAGATGGATTCACAGATAATATCAAAGACGAATTTAATGTTGGCATGTATAAACGCGTAGATGATATTCTAATCCACCACGGACACAATGAACCCGCTCAGGAAGCAAAACACAATATCATTGGACACGTACATCCACGACGTGACGGTGATGATGTATTCCATTACTGTAGTAATGGATATGAGGGTTCCTCAGTTACAATTCTCCCAACGTTTTGTAAATATGTTGATGGCGTAGATATTGACTATTATGATGGAATCTGCCCTATTCTTGATGACGGAATTGATTCTAAAGAATATAAATGTATGAAAGCTTAAAACATTAATTATATTTTTAGTTATAATAATTTATATAATTGGTAAAATATATAACGTATTATTTTGACATATAATATATGGAAGTAACAGAAAAAATATTTAATCAATATAGAAAAGTTCAACAAGCAGGTCCAGCAAATATGGGTAATAAGAATGCAATACAAAGATATGCATATCAACAAGAATATTTTGAACTTGTCACATATATTGAAGATGGTGATTATTACGAAGAGATAGAGTTTAAATCACCGTATTATGGCGAAGGTATTAATATATAAGTACGGTTATTATTTAAATCTTGTGAATTATTGTTCTCAAGAAGATAAGAAAATTTAATACGTTTAGGATAGTATATAGTTATATGAGTCAGATTCAAAAAATTGCCAAAAAATGTCATGAGCTTCGGCAGAAATCAGATAGTTCTTCGACTACACGAGTAATTTTCGGGGTTGAAGATGGTGACGTGATTCTCTCGTATCACCCTAAAGAAAATTCAATTACAATTTCTGTTGTTCCAAATGACTTTGAAAAATCGTCTGCAGAACAAATTATTGATATGATTTCGAAAGAATTTGGTCGCACATACGGGGATGTTGAAGAATCAGACTCCGGCGCTGTAGTTGAATATACAACACAGATTAACTGGTCACACAACTAATACAATTAGAATATATTATATTGTATAGTAATGACGTGAAATTATTCTAAATTCACCACCATCATATTTTATTTCTACACATTCAGATGTATTTATATATGGAGCTTCGCCAAAATCATAATTTTCAATATATTCAAATAAACAAAACATTGGTCCTCCATGCGTAATTATTATGATTGTATCTGAATCATTGTGGTTTTTTACGATATCGTTTAGTCCAGATACAACTCTATTTAACATTTCTTTTGAGCTTTCACCGTTAGGATAACGGTCATTTTGCGTTTCTACGGCATCAGGGTAATCTTGTTTGAATTCTTGTAATGTTGGATATTCTGTCGCAATACCAAAATCAAATTCTGTGAATCTTTCATCTATTTTAACATTTTTGTTCGGTCGAATTATATTTGCTGTTTGACGTGCCCGTGTCAACCCAGACGAATAAATAGATTTTACATCTTCTGTTAGTGAATCAATTAATTTTTTAGAATTGTGAGCCTCTTTTTCACCCTTTTCTGTTAATGGATAATCTGTACGTCCATACACACCAGATTCGATATTTCCCTTCGTTTCACCGTGTCTTACAAATAATAATTTCATAATTATACTGATATTAATATTTATATACTATATTAATTTCAGATATTTGATTTAATAATTATATTCTATTATTTCATAGTATGAAATTACATCATAACACACAACTATTCATTTCGGTGAAAGTCTTTCAAAACAGACTTATAAGTATCATAAACGTATATTCTAATATGAACTCTATATTTAAATTGTTTAAAAATAAAAAAGTTATTTTATTTATTCTAGCAAGCGTCTTATTCGGTGGAACTTTCGTTGGGGCGAAGGCAGGATTAGAATATATGCCACCAATTTTGTTTGTCGCTTTAAGATATGATATTGCAGCATTAGTTTTATTTTTATACCTTATAACGACACATTCTTTAAAAGAAATAATACCACGGAACAAAAATGACATTTTAGCTATTTTAGCAGCCGGTGTATTTGCTATTGGTGCAGCTAATGGTTTTCTATTTATTGGCCAGATAGAAACAACGAGCGCAGTATCAGCAATTATATTCAGTCTTATTCCAATATTTACACCTATATTAGCTATCTTATTACTTAATGAACGTTTAACAATAGAGGGTAGTATAGGAACAGTAATATCACTTGTAGGCGTTTCATTCGTTATTGGTATAACACCATCAAATATTGTTAATTCTTTCACATTGGGTACATTATTCGTGTTAGCAGGAGCATTTTCTACATCTTTCGGTACAGTTCTTATAAGATGGTCAAAATCAAATCTTGAAAGTACTATCAGAACAGCATGGGCATTACCAATTAGTGCGATAATGCTTCATATTATTAGTTATAGTAAAGGTGAATCAGTACAATTTATTGAGTGGAATTACATTTCAATAATATCTCTGTTATATGTCGGTATTTTTGCGGGAGCAATTGCTTACGTTGCATATTTCAGATTATTAGATGATGTCGGCGCGATAAAATCAAGTATTGTCTTCTATATAAGTCCTATAATAGCGACCATTGGTGGATGGATATTATTAAATGAACCATTATCAGAAAATTCAATAACAGGATTTATTATTATTTTCACAGGTTTTATTATAATGGAATGGAGTACAATCTATCCTATATTATTATCTTACTTTGATAGAAAACAATCTCACATAAATATTTTTCATTAAATTTTAAAATTATCTAAAAGTTTTATAAAATCAAGGTTGTTTCAATTGTGATTATTAAATAGAAATATTTGTCCGACCGGAAGTATTAGTGCTGTGTAGAATTTATACCCATAAATATATAGGATATAAATATATAATATGAAATATGGTTAATTTAACTGAAGAACAAGCACTTGAATTTGCAGAGGCTATGGGTGAAACGCACCCACCAACAAATACGGATTTAATTGATACACATATAGAATGGTGGCAAGAAAATCACCCTAAACATGCACCAATAATTCGAAATTGGTACAAACAATGGCAAGATAAAGTAAATGATGAAGATATAGATTTTAAAGAATATGATAGTGCATATCGAGAATTTATGGATATTTTAGATGAACTACCAAATTAGGTAAAATTAATACAATTTTATATTATGTTCAAAACTATCTAATGATACATTTGGTTGTCTTGATGTTAAAAATTGAACCGGTCTGTCTTTGAATTCACCTCGTGTCGTTTCTATCTCTTCTAACCCACCCAATAATTCTAATTTACATACTTTTGATTCAAACTCATTAATGAAATATTTAAAAACTTCAAACGAAGAATCCGTATCATGTGGTCCGATTTTTACGAAGTCAGAATAACTTCTAAATGAGATTTCACCTCGGATATCATCATTATATACATAAACCTTACAACGTAAATAACCGTCCATCGGCTCCATCATAAAAGATACGTTATCCATATCTTGAATTGAATTCCACAGTTCACAATCTTTACCGCGTTCTTCAAATATAGGTGGAGAAGGTGGAAAAGGTGGAGGTGGTAATGGAGCAAGTAGTGATGGAGATACAAATTCATATCTTAACGGAGCAAAAAATACAGGTGGGGGAGCCGGTGCATCAGAATCAGAAGGAGGTTCAGGAATAATATTAATACGTTATAGAATATAATATTATTTATATATCACCAATCGATATAATAATATATAATATAAATTAATACTATTCCTGTTGACATAATAACTTCCAGATATAGTCCAGATGAATTAATCATATATTAAATATATATTTGACTAAATAATAAACTTGCGACTATAATAAGTCTTAATATTTTGTATAGTAAATTATATAAATTTATATATCTCATGTCATTCTAATTTTAGATAGTTTTATAAATAAGGAGTTTTAATAGTATAATATGAATAATAAAGAAGAATTAATTGATAGTATTACCACAGCTTTAGATAACACTGTGGCTGATTATGATGAGATAAATACGCGAGAATGTACCTCCGAGAACTATGATGGCTTTTCAATTACGGTAACCGGGTATATAGTTCCAATTCGACCTATGATAGAAGCTGTTGCACCATTTGATGAATGGCGCGTTGAAAATGTTGGCATGTATGGTGACATTCCTTCTGAAGAAGAATATGAATATGGTATAACAATGTTCTGTGCATATGTTGGACAAGAATTTGAGAATAATATATTTACGTAGTGATAATTATAAAATAAATATATGTACTTAAAATTTAAATCAGATACATAATATTGGAAAAATAAATTCTGCGGATGCTATGAAACTTATCATATCTAATGTATACGCATCTGAAGTTGAACGGCCTATTTTAAAAAATAAAGAAAAAATAATGATAAAATACTCAATAAGCTAAGTCTTTGCCAATTTTCTAAATTCATATTATGTAATTAATATTAAAACATTATAATTTTTATCTGATTTATAAATCCAATGTAAAATTGTCAATCAAAATAATATTATATAGGTAATTAAAAACATTTATTTTGTTACGAAATAATATTAAACTATGACGACAAACTTACCCATTGAATCTGATAAAACGTTAACCGTATCTGACATTCCAGAAGAAATGTTATCAAAATTAAATAATACAGATTTATTTAATGATTTTGAATGGGAAATTATTTCTTATGATTATGATGAAAAAGCACAGGATATGGCCTATTTTGAACTTATCGTAGAAGATAGAAAAGTTATTACGTTAAGTATGGATGAATATGGTATCACATGGAGTTTAGGTGACAAAGAAAATAAATGGGTATATCAAGTCATAATTAATGGTGACGTTCATCAAAAGGATAATCATCTAGTGAAAAAAACCCTTTGTAGATAAAACTAGTTTCATCACACTCTGGACATTTTGCAAGATTTTTTCGTTTTTCTAATCGGTGACATATCATTTCATGGTTACAATTACAACATGTTCCACGAAAGTAGGTTGTACTACCATGACGACCGATGATTGATTCAACACCAATATGTCTTCGATATTCATTCTTACCACGCGTACCACCTAATGAACGTTTTTCATTATCAAGAAGCTGAGGTTCGACGCTAATTTGGCGAATATTATCAGGCGCGTCAGGATGTGGTCCCGTCATACTATTATATCTACACTGTCGCTTATTTAATGTTGCGATTACTCTTTTGAAGTATTTTGTATTATATAATTGTATTTTAACGTTAACTACTGTAGTTAAGTTATCATAATTATTAGTTTTTGTATAAAATTACAATAAAACTTGTTACAAATCCGACTGCTGAACCAAATAGGTGTAACTTAGCAGAAATAGGACCGTAACCATCAGAAATTCCTGATGCAGATATCATATTAAATAATGTTGTTGCATTGTGCTGGAATATTCCAAAGTAAAACGAAACATCAATCATTACTTGTTTACTCATATATAACACGATTACAAGATACAGAATAGTCTTGTATAGGTCAATCTTCTCTGTAGAACTTTTTAAATTAGTATACAATGCGTGAAAACATGCAATGAGTGCTGTAGCATGTAGTGACATAACGACGAGACTAAAACCTATTACATTAGGATAATACATGAAAATTATTGTACTTACGACAGTTGAAACCAATAACGCAAGTAGATAATATTTTTTATTTTGAATGGAAATCAATATATATGAAAATACGAAGAAAGATGCGGTGTTTGTCATTATATGACTGGTGTTTGCATGGGAGATTGTTCGAGAGAAAGCATTTTCTATATCTATATACGCATGGTTAAAGTTGAATAGACGCGGAACATCACTCATCGTAGAAAACTCACCGCTCTGTATAATATAAAACCATGAAAGTAATAGAGCAGATATAAAAATAGGGAGGTACGTTGTTTTAATAATAGATGTTATTTTCCCAAACGAGTAATTATAGCTCTGCATACTATATTATAGATTCTAGATACGCATAAATGTGTTTAAATCATATCCCTACGTGAATTACCTCGATGTCAAGCATCGGGGTATTCTCCTATACCACGGATAAAACTATACATTATAATAATTATATAATTTATCTCGTTCCTCTTGCGTAAGAACACGACCATATATTTGAACATCATCTATTTTACCGTTAAAATCTTCTCCTGACCATTCTCTCCTACCAATTTCCCAGTCGGTATTTTCTACACTTATTTTTCCACTAGGGTCTGTACCTGTAGATACAAGAGTATTATTTTGATATAATTTTGCTTCTGATGTCTCATAATCATAAGTACCAATAAAATGATTCCATTCTTCAGGATTACTTATACTTGCTACACTATCATAATTCCAACCTTCATCTGTATGTACAATAAAAGCCATTTTATTCTCATTATTATTTATAGGACCTAATATGAATGCATGATAATTACTTACAACAGACCATTTTTGGTTGTATTGTCCATTTAGTCCAGATTTCACCCAAGCAGAGACCGTAATTTTTTCACGCGGATTAATTGGCGGTACAGAAATATGATTATTATTTCCACTATCAAAAGAATAAGATTCGTTTTGAATACCTTGTGAACTTGTTGTGACATTACCAACGATTGTTCCATCATTATTATTCCATTTATCTAAAGACGTAGAATCGACGGTATCAGAATCATCAAAAGTCCATCTTGCAATTCCAGAATCTGGTAAATCGCCTTCAATTATATTTAATACAACTTGATTTACGTCTGATTTCGTAGAAACCTCATCACATTCTAACTCAATTTGAATATTAATATCTAATATGTCATCAACAGATAAATTTTGACTGGAAACATTTACGGAAAATCAAGGAGAAAGCCTTGCCGTTCACGGCGGGGATGAATCCGACAGTGCTGATACAACCCACGTTTGGTATGATGAACGAATGTTTTAAGTGCCTACATATCGTATAATCGTGTATCCGAGGCGGTCTATCCGCCCTGTCAATCGGACAATATCGGGATTCGACGGTTCCAAGCAGAAGGCACCCCTTCTGT
>Ga0208138_100415_pt1 | contig 19094 bp, 15 predicted proteins | sample AntRauMetaRauer3_FD_184786 | JGI IMG/M metagenome (GOLD analysis project Ga0208138, IMG submission 184786) | Saline lake microbial communities from Rauer Lake, Antarctica, in enrichment culture - Antartic Rauer Lake 3 Metagenome Rauer3 (SPAdes)... ...
AGGGAGATACGCTTTCACCCATAGCGGATGGTCCTCTGGAATCAGGTTCTTGCCGGAACGTTCTGATTTCTCAAGAGAATACCATCCGCTATCTTCGTTTTCAGGCTGGCCTCATGAATAAGCCGGGTTAAGGACTGACCTAAACCAAGACCTGAAACCACACTAGAAGAAACTAACAAATCACTCTCCATCTTCAGCTTACCCATAAAGGGTTTGGTAGAGTAACTATCTACTAAAAAAGTCAAGTATCTCTCAACATCCGAAGACCCATTGATAGAAATACCACATTTTAACGCATAAGCAATATCAGAAAGGTATTCGGAACCCAACAGTTCCTCAAAAGGTATATCCCCCAAGCTAGCATCATAGCAAAGTTGCGCACTAAATAGTTTGACGCCTAAATACCTCTTATCAACATAGCCTTTCTCGGCAGGTCGATAACCACCTTTGCAATCTATAGAAAAATATTTTATATCATCATCACCCGACATCTCACAAAATCTTACTAAATTCACCCCGTCCTCACAGGCGAGGGTTTTATTCTTTAAAAAAAACGTCGCTTCATCTTTAGTAGACTTTTTCAAAGACAAGCTCACAGATAGCCTGTCATAAAAAGAATCACTTGCTGAATTCCAAGGCGCACCCAAAAGCTTCGGAAATTGAAATTTTACCCCTAAAAAAGCAATAGCACCACCTTTCGACCATACACCTTTATCACCAACCTTATGCCAATTTGAAAATAGAGATAAAAGAAGCTCGTCACTATTATTATGAAACAAAACCTCAGAAAAATCTTTGCTACTAAGCCACTTTGCTTTATCCGAAAAAATGCATTTTTCTTTCACAAACACCCTCAATAATAAAATTATTCGCACATAGCAACAAGCTTATAATCTTCGCTGTAACACTCACGTATTTCAGTCAAAATATGGTCTGAAAAAAATGAATCTTTACTTACACCATCAAAAGACAAAAGCTTTTCGGGCAGCATTTCATAAGCTGAATATACATATTGACCTGAACCACTATTTGTAATATTGCTCCTTTTTTGAATCAGTTTATATCCACATATCTCACTCAATCGGTCATATAGAGGGTCAAGATCTTTCTGGTTATAGAACTTTGTTATATCCAAACCTTCAACATATTTATACTGATGCCGCCAGTGAGGATCAAGTTGCTCTACCGGAATAGAAGTTAAGTATTCAACAAACTGCCGAAACGTTATACCCTGTTTCGGAGATTGGTCAGAATACCCTCCACCATACACCCACCTCAGAACAGGCGTAGTATGATTTAAATTTCCTTTGCTTAGCCTATTAACAACAAATTTCTCCCAATAGGCACTTAATATGCGCGAAGCAGGGTCCCTGAGGACACAAAATCTAAAGTAATTATCGCTATAAAGTGCCTCACTTGCCTCACTTTCATTTAAATCCTTTAGCTGTATGCCCGTATTGAACTGATCTGTCTGGAGATGAATATCCCCTCTAGCAGCAAGATCTTCCTTACCAGGGATATCACTCAACTCCACCATAAGCCTTTTCAAAGAAGAGCACGCATTCTTCGCAATCGGGCAATACATCACCTTTATATTACTTGCAACAAAAAGTTGTGGGCAGGGCCATTGAGTGAAGTTGTTTCTTTGCTCCTTTTTTTCATCTCTTTTAAGTGATTTTGCTTTAAACTCCTTTGAAGCCCTTAGCACATCACAAAGACTCTCATAGCCCAGGTTTTTCTTTTCATAAAAGTCAACTGCACCTTTGTCTGCCTCACGCCCCAAAATACTTAGAAATGCTTCATTTATATAATCATTTTTCCCCACAGAAATCACCATATACTTTTAAGCTTTTCGAAATACGGGGTTGTCCAAACTAAAAATATGATCCAAATATTTTTTTGAAGACTGCTCCCAAGATAAAAACGGCATCTCAGATGAGTTAGGAACCCTCCCTTGTTTATAACAACTAATCCACTTTAAAACCTCATCGGCAAAATCTCTACTCGAGCGCGCCGAAAAATAGCTAGCGTAACCTCCTGCGACCTCCCTAAATACCGGAATATCCCGCGCCAGGATGGGTATTTCCTGCTGTGCTGCCTCGATCAGCGGCAGGCCGAACCCTTCCCCTTCGGAGCCGGCGATCAGACAGGTGGAATCGGCATACACTCGTTCCAGATACTCATCACTGATGCCACGAAGCCAGAACAGGCGACGGTGATTCTCTTCATGCTGCTCAAGGCGATCGGCCAGCTCATCGATGTTCCAGCCGCGCTTGCCCACCAGCACCAGATTGATGTCGTGCCCCTGCTGCCAGAGCCGCTCGAAGGCATCCAATACCTGGGTCACCCCCTTGCGGGGCTCCACGGTGCCTACCATCAGGAAGCTGGGCTTGGCACGTAGCTTGGCCAGCACCTCCTCGGCATCATCCGGCAGGCCCATGCTGGGCACGGATTGGCGAATATCCGCCCCATTATGCGCCACACCCAACTGGTAGGGGCGATGTTGCTGCACGCCGCGCGAGGTCATCCATTTATCAAGCTCATCGGCGGTAGTCTGGGAGACACAGATTGCCCCGTCGAAGCGGGTAATGCAGTGTAGCCAATTTTCGAAGTTTCGCTCCTCCGCGGCCGGGAACCAATGCGGATGTGTGACGGGCAACAGGTCATGAACCACAAATACCACCTTGACGCCCCTGTCGCGCAGCCCTTCCAGATAGCCGCACTGTGCCTGAATGCCGTCGCCATACAGATCGAGGCCCAGGAAGATATCGCCACAGTGAGCCTCCATCGGCTCATCGGGCAGCACGGTCAAATGCCCCCCCATAAACTGCTGGGTAAACTCCCGTGCATAAAAATACCCGTCCATACCGGGATTGGTATAGACGGGCTCAATCCGCATGCCGGGCAGATCGACTTCCAACAACTGGCTTAGAATGCTGCGCACGACCCGCTGTACGCCCGTCCGCAGGTCCTCCCGCGCGACCACCGACACATCCACCAACAACTGTTGCTGCGGTGACTTGATCGGCAGCGTAGTGCCGATACAACCGGCGAGGCATTCGTTCAGCTCCGCCTCGGGCAATTGATTCACAGCACACTTGACCACCTCCTGTCGCTGTCGCGATGGAGTCAGATAGGCTGCTTCGATGGCCTGGAAATACCTTTCGCCGCAGAAGGCCGGGGAGTAGTACCGCTGGATCTGGGCGCGTGCCTCCCGGCCCAGAGCCTGACGCTTGGCGGCGTCTTTCCAGAGTGCGTCCAGCGCCTCAACCAGCGCACTATCCTCGAAGCGATCCTCCAGCTTCCAGACGCCCTCGTCCGGCACCTCGGCGAAGCTGCCATGGGCATTACAGATAGTAGCCACTCCATGGGCCATGCAGTCGAGTACCGTGCCGGAGGTCTCGCCGCGGGAGTTGGTGCGCAGCTGAACCGCCACATCGGCCGCGGCCAGGTAGTCCTGGAAAGCGTCGCTTTCTGCCCAGCCGGTAAAACGGATGCGCTGCCCATATTCCGAGGACTCGACTTCCTGTCTCAGGCGCTTGCCGTGCTCGTCGGGTTTTTCACCCACGAACACGAGCCGTGCCTCGGGATCATGTCGAAGCCGAGCATTCTGCCAGGCGCTAAAGAGTCGATGGGGCAGCTTGGTCTTGTTGACCACGCCGAAGCTGCAGATCAGGAAAGCGTTCTGATCGATACCCAGCCGTTCGCGAGCAAGCCTGCGCTGTTCGGGACTAATCTCCGGCAGCTCGCGCAGATGGGGGATCACATGGAAGGCTTCGGCAAGACTCTCACCATACCAGTCGGCGGCGAGCTTCTGGGCGTGCCGTGAGTGAACGATCACCCCCTTGGCCTCGCGGATCGGGCTATAGCTGCAGGGAAACTGACGGATTGCCTCTGGCCGATTACCTTCAGTGATCAGCGGCTTGAGGGCGGCATAGCCGTGCGAGTGGTAGAGTTCCCTCGGTAGCGCCAGCCCCACCCCGGCGCCATCCTCGCGATAGGCCACGGCATCGCCCAGGTAGAAGTCATGCACTACCGCCACCCCAGGGATCTTCTCGATCAGATCCCACATATGGGCGTGAAAGCGGGAGTTGCCAAACTGATAGACCACTCGCTCGTACTCATGCCCGTGCCGCTCGAACCAGGCGACCGAGCGAATGCCACAGTGCGCATTGATCCAGTCATCCTCAACGCTGCCCTGCTCCACCACCACATCGATTTCGTAGTAACGTGCCAGCTCGGGCAGCAGCTCCGCACTGTAGTAGCCGATGCCGGTCTGCTCGGGGGGCAGCGGTGAGACATAGGCCAGCCGAGGCTTATTGCCATCGCTGTTCGGCACTCGGTGCCTTGCCTGTTCCGCGTGCTCCTTGTCAACCAGCTCCCATAGGCTGTTTGCCGCCTCTGCCAACGCCTCGGCTTCAGATTCGAGGCCCGCCGGCAGCCGAATGCGCTCGACACCATGCACGCCCTCAAGATCGTCAGGAGAAACGGACAGCCCCGGCACCTCCAGCAGATAACTGGCTCGGCGAAGCTGCTCGAAGCGCTGCTGTAGCCAGGCCTGGCGACCCGGGTCGGCGAACTCTGTCTCGGCCAGCTCTTCCTCGCCGGGTAATAGCACGGCAGCCGCCGGCGCCAGCGGTCCGCTTCCCAGGCTCACCACGCTGGCATCCTGCCAGCCACGCCATAACCCAGGCAGGATGACCAGGTCAGGGCGCATCTCGGCAACAAAGGCCTGGTGAAGCCGTTCGGCCACGCGCCTCAGGCTACCATTTCCCTGCTCCGCCGGGCCCATCTCCTCCGGCGGATACCAGACGCGGAGCTGTCGCTGAGCCAGCAGATCATCAAACTCGCCGCGCAGCGGCTCGATGGTGCCGGGGAAGGCTCCGCTCAACAACAAGATCAGCTCGGCATTTCCCGGGGTCGTGGCTGCCAGCTGCTTGGCCAGGGCGAACACAGCGCTCGCCTCGGCGCTCCCCGGTTCCGACTGGGCAATCTGAAGATCCAGAACGAGTCGCATCATGCCAGTGCCTCCTGCTGGGCCCAGACATCCTGTCCGTAGGCAAACTCCTCCAGCACGCGGGTGGTGCTTGCCGGCAGGCACCATTCGATATCGACCGGATAAGCGGTAGCGGTAAAGCCCTGCTCCTCGAACCAGCAAACTCCCTCATGCACGAGCGTAATCTGGAGCTGATAACGGCCTGGCTGCGATGGCGGGATAACATTGAGCTCGAGCTCAAGACTCCCGTTCGGGGCAATCGGCTCGGGCAGTGGCGTGCGGACGCCATCGAACTGGACGATCTCACCATGTGCATCCAGCCAGTGATAGCATGCATTGATTGGCGTTGCCTCGCTGTTCTCCCAGACGGCTGCCGACTGGTTGCTGATGGCGATACGAAGCTTCTCGGGCATGCCGGCGCGCAGCACCTCGAGCCGCTGCTTCATCGCCGCCGTGCCGGCGTAGCGTGCTTCCTCATCACCCCGCTCTTCAGCAACGGGCACAGCGAGGCCTTCCGGCAGCGGCTCGCCGGCCTTCAGGTGCTCCAGCATCTGGCGAACATCCTGACCCTCAAGCAACCGCTCCAGCCAGAACGACCTTACCTGCTGAGGGTCACCCTCCGGCTGGTAAATACTCAGGGCACGCTCCACCAGCTCCGTCTTGTGTTTCCTACGTAATGCATCGATATCGATGTTCAAGTCCATTATCTGCTACCCGCGTGTTTCATCCGTCGTTCCGTTGGGCGTTTCGCTGGATCATCTGGTCGAGCGAAATGCCGAAATTGTGCTCCCAGGCGGCCTGCTCCTGCTGCCCGGCTGACGTTTCCGTGGCCGTCACTTTTTTGCCTTGTGCGAGTACGGCGTAGTCGGGGCTGACGCCCCGGAGAAAGTCGTTGATGGCGTAGTGGGCCTTGTCATGCAGGGCCGGCTCCTCCTGAAGCCTCAGCACCTTGATGCGCTCGAAGCCATAGTACTCCGGCACGAAAGCGAGCAGCGGCGGCGGCAGAGGGTTGCGATGGGTGGGGTCCATATAGAAGTTGCAGCTGCCCACCATCACATTCTCGGGATTGGGGGTCTCCATGATCAGCACGCCATCCGGCACCAGCACACGCCTGGCCTGCTCGACGATGCTACGCAGCATCTCGAACGGGATATGCTCCACCACATGCATCAGGCTAATGCTGATCCGGCTGGCGGCCGGCTGCTGTTTAAGGAAGGCGAGCGCATCACCCTGGCGGACCTTCAGGCCGAGTTCCCTGCAGCCCCCCAGCATGCCGGCATCCTGATCGATGCCTTCCGCCTCGATGCCGGCCGTCTCGAGCACCTCGAGCCACTCCCCACGCCCGCAGCCCAGGTCGAGCGCCGCCACCCCGGGATGGCGCTCGGCCACGGCGACCAGGAAGGGCAGATAGACCTCGACGCGCCGCATGATCTCCTCGCGGCTGCCGCGAAAGCGATCCTCGAAGGCACGGTAGAAACCATCCGGTGCCGAGGGCAGCGCCTCCGACACCATAGGTTCGGGCAGTGTCAGAACCGGCAGGCGCTGGTTCAGTGCCTTGGCCTCCTGACTGGCCCGGGCGCGCACCAGGGTGCCGGTATCGGTGTCGTTGAGTGCGGCGAGCTTCATGCTGGCGGCGAAGTGCCGGCCGATACCGGCTTCATCCTCGCGCAGCAGGGCCATGCGCCCCAGGGTGTTGTGCACCCCGGCGGCCAGTAGCCTGGCCACCGCACTGGGCGCCATGCCCCACTGGATCGCCTGGCGCGCCCAGTGACGGGTGGCCTGATGGTCGCCCTGCTGTTGGTGGGCGCTGCCGACCAGCAGTGCGATGGCGGCGCGCTCCTCCTGCCGGGCGATGCGCTCGGCATCCAGCTCGCACAGGCGCTGCCACTCGCCGAACAGCCAGTGGGTACGCGCTCGGCTCAGCAGCGTATCGGTACTGGCGGCAGCCGCCGTGGATGACTTGAGGCTCAGAGTTCCTGTCTTGCGACGCCGCTGGGGCTCGCTGTCGTGTCGCGGCGGACCGGAACGACGCCGCGGCCTGCGCTTGCGTTCACGGGTCATGTCAGAAGTCCTTGCCCTGGGTGAGGATGTCGCGAATCAGGTCGAGTTGGGCCTCGGCCTTGAGCATCTCCTGCTCCACCAGCTGCTGACGCTGCTGCTGCTCCTGATGCAGCTGCTGCTGTTGCTGTTCGGCCTGCTGGAGGGCGTCATCCCGTTCACGGGCGAGGGCATCGCGCTCTTGCCGTAGTCGGGCCACGGTGATGCGCTCCGCCTCCAGCGCCTCGTGGTTGAGGTGGTTCTGGTGCAGCGCCTCTTCGCGCTGCTGGGCCTGCTCCTCTACCCGGCGCTTGAGCTCATCGCGCTCCTGGGTCAGCGCTTCGCCCTTGTGCCAGAGATCATCACGCTCCTGAGTGCGCTCCTCCAGCTGCTGACGCAATTGATCGAGCTCGCCTGAGAGCTCTTCCCTCTGCTGGCGCTGAGTATCGCGTTGCTGGGTACGCTCCTCCAGCTGCTGGCGCAATTGGTCGCGCTCGCCTGCGAGCTCTTCCCGCTGCTGGCGTTGGGTGTCGCGCTGCCGGGTGCACTCCGCCAGCTGCTGGCGCAACTGATCGCGCTCGCCTTCCAGCGCTTCCCGTTGCTGGCGTTGGGCGTCACGCTGCTGGGTGCGCTCCTCCAACTGTTGGGTCAGCTGCCGACTCTCTTCCGTGGCCCGCTGCAGCTGTGGCAGCAGCGGGTGAGGCTGGTAGCAGCGGCTGCCTTCGGCCAACCAGGTGAGTGATTCCGGTAGCGGCAGGGGGCCATGCAGGCTTGAGGGCGGCAGGAGGTCCAGCCCCTGGCGATGGGGAGGCACCACGGCAACACAGGCAAAGCGGGCAAGTTGCCCCGCCTCTTCCAGCGCCTGGAGCAGATCAAAGGCCTGGTTGCCAAGATCGATAACGAGCAGAGCGCCCTGCTCGTTATCGGCTGCCGGCACCGCTGCCAGGCAACGCCCCACCAGCTCACCGATACCGAGCCCTTCACGCGGCTCGCTGGCCAGGCAGCGCAGCCCGGGGTAGAGCCGCTGCAGGCTCTTGTCCGGCAGGTTGAGCCCACTGGCCCAGGGCAGGTTGTATTCATGAAAGGTTTGCGGGCCTGGCTGAGCCGCTACCACGGCTTCCTCCACCTGGATGCCGGCATGACCCGCCACGGCACGCCGCAGCTTCTGGGCCTGGGTGCGGGAGGCTTCCACCAGCCAGACATTGGCTGCCGTCTGCCGACAGGCCTCCAGCGGCAACCGGCCACCGGCGCCCAGGTAGATCAGTGCAGAGTAAGGCGTTGAGGCTTCATGTTCCGCCATCGGGCAAGCTCCATCTATGCAAGGGTCGGCCAGCTCACTGGACTACACGGCCCTGGCCTGAAGAATACGGCGCATATCGGCGGCCAGCCGGTGCCAGTCTTGCCAATCCCGCCCGATGTGATGCCCCTGCTGTTCGAGACTCGACAGGATCTCGGGCAGCGAGGTCATCAACGATTGAAGAAGGCGCTGGTCATGTGGCCGCAGCCGCTTCCAGACGCCACCATCCATGGCGCTGGGCAGGGCGAAGCGGAGTTCCAGCTTTTCGCCGAAGCTGTCCTGGCTCTCCTGAAACCACTCCTCCAGCAGCTGGGTCTGCTGGCGTGGGATTTCCAGCTTGGGCTGGGTACCGAAGGCCTGGGGTGTGACGTTGGCGCAGGAGACTCGGAACTGCCACTGCTGAAGCTCATTGCCGGCAAAGCTGGCCTGAGGCAGCCTGATCCAGAGGTGCTCGTAATCCGGGTTGATCTGAACGTGGTGAAGCTCAGGCGCGGCAAACGTCAGTAGAGGAGGCAGCTCCGCCAGCTTTTGCTGGAATTTGTCGATGGACCGTTGCCACTTGCGAATACGCCGTGTTGAATCGAAGGCCGGCTGAAGGTGCACCTGAAGAAGCGCCGGTAGGGCACTCGCCAACTCTCGCTGCTCAACCGTTAAGGCGGTAAGGCTTCCCGGATGATCGGCATCGAGTGACCACGACTCGTCGCTCTCAGTCGTCACCTTCAGGATCAGGCGGCCACGTTTGAGTTTTCCAGCAGCGGTTAGCAGCGAATATTCCCTGTCGCCGACCAGCACATGCTCGAACACCCACTGCACCTGATCGGCTTGGGGGTGGCTGATAGCGACGCTGTCGGCGGCCATGCCAGCGCCACCACGCTGTTTGAGACGGTAAAGACGCTCCTTCAGCGCCTCGGACTGAGCCTGCTGGCCCTGATGCTGCTGAACCTCTCGCTCCAGGTTTTCCTGGGTGCGATGCAACACCAGCAGGAGCTTCTCGCTTTCCTGCTGGAGACGCTCGGTCTCCTGCTCGGCCTGCCTGCGTTGAGTTTCGCTTTCCTGCCTGGCGATCAGCTGCTCCTGAGCCACTTGCAGGCGTTGGGCTAGCTCTTCACCTTCGCTCCTGGCAGCAGTCAGCTCACGTTCCGCCTGGGCCAGTCTGCAAGCTTCACGCCCGGCCTCCTCTCGTTGACCGGTGAGGCTCTCGCGTTCAGCGGCAAAGGCCCGCTGATCGGTTGCACGTTGCGCTTGGCTCTGCTCCAGCTGCTCCTGGGTCTGGTGCAGGCTCATCAGCAGCTGTTCGGCTAGCTGAGCCTTCTCTTCCGCCAAGGAGGTTATCTCAAGGACGCTTCGTCGTTTCTGATCCTGAAGCTCCCGCTCCATGGCCTGTAGCTGCTGACTGGAATGCTGGGCTTGCTCTCTGGCTTCCTGAAGCTGCTGGCTTACTGCGCCGTACTCTTCCGCCTGCCGGGTTGCTTCCTGGTACTGCTGGAGGAGCGCGGCTACCTGCTGGTCATTCGGCCCATCAAATGCGTCAGCATGGTCGGTGGCTTCCACCGGCACCAGAGGATACTGGGCGGCCTGCAGCTCCTGAACGAGATCCTCCACTTGGTCACCGGCCTTTATTAGCCACTGCTTCGCGATGTAGCTCGCCAACTGCATGGGCGCGGAAGGGCCCGGCTCAGGGGTGGCGGCAGCTCGCTGCCCAGTGCATTTACCTAGCAGTTGCCAGCGCTCGTTCACCACCGCGCAAAGCGCTTCAGGCATCTCGGCAGCCTGGTCGGCATCGACGAGCAAGCAGCGTTCCGGATGCTGAAAATAGAAATTCAGCATTCGCTCATGTAGAGCTTGCCACTCAGACAGGCACGCCTGGGGATCGATTGCGCTCTCACCGCTCAGCATCTGGCCGGCTAGAAACTGCTCGGGCGAGCGGCACAGCAGCAGAAAGTTGATGCCAGGATCAAGCTCAGCCCAGAACTCCAGCGCCCACAGGCTATTGATGTCGTGCCATCCCCACGGCCTATCGGCCATGTTGGTCAACAACAACTCACCTGCCATCTGTTCCCATAAACGACCGAGAGGTTGTTGCTGGTTGATCAAGGGGATAAAACGCTCATGCCAGCTCTTCATGTCTAACGAAGCACCGCGCTGGAGGCCCTTGGCTGGTGCGAGTCCCGCGCGAAAGAGCTGCTGGGCGACCTGTTCGATTCCGGGGGATGAGGCACCGGTAATGCAGAGGCTTTTCATGGGCAAGGTGGTGTCTTGTGTGTGGGCGAGCAAAAGCGGCGATCAGGCTTCAGGCGCACGGCCATAGCCATCTTCGAAGCGCACGATGTCGTCTTCTCCCAGATAGCTGCCGGACTGTACTTCGATGATATCCAGGGGCACCTTGCCGGGGTTTTCCAAGCGGTGGGTCTCGCCCATGGGGATATAGGTGGATTCGTTCTCGCGGAGCAGGAACTGCTTGTCGCCGCAAGTCACCAGGGCGGTGCCGCTGGCAACGATCCAGTGCTCGGCGCGGTGGTAGTGCATCTGCAGGGAGAGTTGTTCGCCGGGTTTGACGGTGATGCGCTTGACCTGATGACGATCGCCCAGGTCGATGCCGCGGTAGCAGCCCCAGGGCCGGTGCACCGTGGTGTGCAGATTATGTTCGCCACGGCCTTCGACCTTGAGCCGTTCCACCAGCTGCTTCACGTCCTGGGCGTTGTGGCGGTCGGCCACCAGCACTGCGTCGTCGGTGGCCACCACGATCACGTTGTCCAGCCCCGCCACTGCCACCATGGCGTGATCGGCATGCACGTAGCTGTTGCGGGTGTCATGCAACAGCACATCGCCCTTGGCGACGTTGCCCTCGCCGTCCTTGTCTTCGATCTCCCACAGCGCTGACCAGGCGCCCAGGTCGCTCCAGCCCATGTCCACCGGCACCACGGCGGCCTGCTCGGTGCGCTCCATCACGGCGTAGTCGATGGAGTCGGAAGGCGATGAGGCGAAGGCCTCGGTTTGCAGCCGGCAGAAGGTCATATCCTGCTCGCTGCGCTCCAGGGCATTGCGCACGGACTCAAGCATTTCGGGCTGGAAACGATCCAGCGCCTCCAGGTAGGTAGCGGCAGTAAACAGGAAGATACCGCTGTTCCAGGCGTAATCACCGGAGGCAAGATAACCCTCCGCCGTTTCACGATCGGGCTTCTCGACAAAGCGCGAGACCCGGTACGCCTCGCCTGGCTGACCTGTTTCCCAGATCGCGCCCCGCTGGATATAGCCATAGCCGGTTTCAGGGGCGCTGGGAGTGATACCAAAGGTGACCAGGGCGCCTTCTCGCGCGGCGGCGGCGGCCGTCTCGACCGCTGTGTGGAAGGCCGCTTCGTCGAGGATGACGTGGTCGGAGGGCATGACCAGCATCATCGCCTCCGAGTCACGCTGGCTGAGGCGCAGCGCCGCGGCGGCAACCGCCGGTGCGGTATTGCGCCCGACCGGCTCCAGGATGATATCGCTGGGCTGAACACCCGCCTGGCGCAACTGCTCGGCAACGATGAAGCGGTGATCCTCGTTGCACACCAGCAGCGGGGCACTGAACGCCGCACCGCTGGCACGCATGGCCGTGGCTTGCAGCATGGTGGCATCGCTATCGCCGTGCAGGGCCAGGAACTGCTTGGGGTACCCAGCGCGTGACATGGGCCATAGGCGACTTCCGGAACCGCCGGAGAGAATGACGGGGGTGATCTGGGCTGCTTGGGTATCACTCACTGGGTGTCCTCCTTGAACATGAATGGTCTAGTTGCGATGAGGTCGATAGGCTGGTTAGGCGTGCGGGTCGGAACTGCCGGAGCGCACGATGGCTATGAAAACGTCGGGGCACGTGAAAAGCTCAGCCCCTGGGCATCTTTTGCCGAGACTGTGGGGGGCTCACCGTGGCGCAGTGGCCATTCAATGCTGAGCTCAGGATCGTTCCAGTGAATGCAAACCTCATCATCAGGCGCGTAATAGTCTGTGCACTTGTACTGGAGCTCTGCCTCGCGACTTGTGACATAGAAACCATGAGCGAAGCCGGGCGGTACCCACAGCATCTGCTTGTTGTCTTCACTGAGATAAACGCCAACCCACTGCCCAAAAGTGCTGGACTTAGAGCGTAGGTCGACAGCCACGTCGAACACTTCGCCGCGCGTCACACGCACCAATTTTCCTTGGGGCTGATTCAGCTGGTAATGCAGGCCGCGCAGGGTGCCTTGACGGGAGAGGGAGTGGTTTTCCTGCACGAACGCGTACTGACCGCACAACTTCTCAAACTCACTTTGACGGAAGGTTTCCATGAAGAAGCCGCGATCGTCGCCGAAGACCTTGGGTGCCATCAGGACAAGGTCTGGGATGGTGAGCCGCTCGATTTGCATACTGAATCCAAGAATGTGAAACATGAAGCTGATGGAATGCGAGGTGTTAAACGAGTGGAATGTTCCTCGTCTCTCTGGTCACCAACTCCAATAGATACTCACCGTAGCTGGTCTTGCCGAGTGCCTCGCCCCGTTGACGCAGGCTATTGTCATCGATCCAGCTGTTTCGCCAGGCGATCTCTTCCAGGCAGGCAATCTTCAACCCCTGACGGTGCTCGATGGTTTGCACGTACTGACTGGCTTCCATCAAGCTGTCGGGGGTACCGGTATCCAGCCAGGCGAAGCCGCGGCCCAGGCGCTCCACGCAGAGGTCTCCGCGATGCAGGTAGGCGTTGTTGATGCTGGTGATCTCCAGTTCGCCACGCTCGCTGGGCGTCACAACCTTGGCGATCTCGACTACGTCGTTGTCGTAGAAATACAGCCCGGTGACGGCGTACTCTGACTTCGGCTTGTCGGGTTTCTCTTCGATGGAGACCGCTCTGCCCTGCTCGTCGAACTCCACCACGCCAAAGCGCTGCGGGTTCTTGACGTAGTAGCCAAACACCGTGGCCCCTTGGGCGCGCGCGTTAGCCTCGCGCAGCTGGCCGGTAAAGTGCTGCCCGTGAAAGATGTTGTCGCCCAGCACCAGGCATACTGAGTCGTCGCCGATAAAGTCGGCACCGATGATAAAGGCCTGAGCCAGCCCCTCCGGTCGTGGCTGCTCGGCATATTCAAAGTGCACCCCGAACTCATCACCGCTGCCGAGCAGGTTGCGGAACTGCGGCAGGTCATCCGGCGTGGAGATGATCAGGATCTCGCGGATGCCAGCCAACATCAGCACCGAGATCGGATAGTAGATCATCGGCTTGTCATAGATGGGCAGCAGCTGCTTGGAGATCCCGTGAGTCAGGGGGAAGAGGCGGCTGCCGGTGCCACCGGCGAGGATGATGCCCTTGCGTGCCATGATCATTCTGCCGTGAGTGGTGAGCCCGGCTTCACCGGGAGCTGGAAGAATCTCGAGGATATACCGGGCTCTTTCAACAACTGCTGTCCCGATAAATCCGGTTCCTGCAACGAGTAGAGGCCTAGGAATCGAGATGCTCGACCAGAGTCAGCGCAAGCTGTTCCTGCCAGCTGGGCAGGGTGATGCCGAGTGCGCGCTCGAGCTCCTGGCAGCAGAGCCTCGAGTTGAGTGGACGCTGTGCCGGCGTGGGATATTCGGCCGTGGGAATCGCGGCGACCCTGTCCGGCGTGATGGCCAGTTCCTCACCCAGCGCCGAAGCCTGGCGGAAGATCTCGCTGGCGAAGCCCTGCCAGCTGGTCTCGCCGGCGGGGGCGAGGTGATAGAGGCCTGACTCAAGCGACCTGCGCAGTGCCGCCTGGGTGATGAGCGCAATGAGTCGCGCGGGGGTTGGAGTACCGATCTGATCGCAGACTACCTTCAGAGCATCACGCTCACGACCAAGGCGAAGCATGGTCTTCATGAAGTTGTGACCGCGGGCACTGTAGACCCAACTGGTGCGGAAGATCAGGTGCTGGCAAGCGCTGGCCTGGATCGCTTCATCGCCATCGAGCTTGGTGCGGCCATAAACGCTGAGCGGGCCGGTGGCATCCAGTTCCTGCCACGGGCTTTCGCCGCTGCCGGGATAGACGTAGTCGCTGGAGTAATGCACCAGCCGATGGCCTCGATCCGCGCAGTATCTGGCCAATTGGGCTGGCAGTTCGGCATTCAGGCGCTGTGCGCGCTCGAGCTCGCTCTCGGCCTTGTCCACGGCCGTATAGGCCGCGGCGTTGACGATCAGATCAGGCTGGTGCTCTACCAGCCACTTCTCGACGGCCCCGGCATCAGCAAGATCGAGTTCTTGCCGGTTGGGGGCCATTACCGTACCCAGCAAGCAGAGCTGACGCTGCAGCTCGAAGCCGACCTGGCCGTTGCCGCCGGTAATCAGAATCTTCATACGCTCGCTCCCAGCCGCTCACCCTGGTAACTGCCGTTCAGCACGCGCTGCCACCAGCTCTCGTTGGCCAGGTACCACTCCACTGTCTTGCGCAGGCCAGTTTCGAAGGTTTCCTTGGGCCGCCAGCCCAGCTCGCGTTCGATCTTGCCGGCGTCGATGGCGTAGCGAAGGTCGTGGCCGGGGCGATCTTTGACGAAAGTAATCAAGCCGGAAGCTGTAGGCCGGAAGCTGGAAGAATCAGGGCGCAGCTCGTCCACCAACTCGCAGATCGCTTCGACTACCTCCAGATTGGTCTTCTCGTTGTGGCCGCCGATGTTGTAGGTCTCCCCTACCTGGCCTTCTGTCACAACCTTGATCAGCGCGCGGGCGTGGTCTTCCACATAGAGCCAATCGCGGATCTGCTGGCCGTCGCCGTAGACCGGCAGCGGTTTGCCGGCCAGGGCGTTGAGAATCATCAGCGGGATCAGCTTCTCGGGGAAGTGATAGGGGCCGTAGTTGTTAGAGCAATTAGTGATCAGCGTGGGTAGCCCGAAGGTACGCTGCCAGGCGCGCACCAAGTGGTCCGAGCCCGCCTTGCTGGCCGAGTAAGGCGAGCTGGGCGCGTAGGGCGTTTCCTCTGTAAACAGAGAGCTTGAAGCTTGAAGCTGGAAGCTGGAAGAACTCCCCTCCCCCGCCAGGTCTCCATAGACCTCATCCGTCGAGATATGGTGGAAGCGAAAGCCCTCGGCCTTAGCCGGGTCGCTCTTCTGAAGCACCTTCCAGTAGCCGCGGGCGGCCTCCAGCAGCACCGAGGTGCCGACCACATTGGTCTGGATAAACTCCGCGGGGCCGTCGATGGAGCGGTCCACGTGGCTCTCGGCGGCCAGGTGCATCACCACATCGGGCCGGTGCTCTTTGAATGCACGCTGCATGGCCGGCACATCGCAGATATCGGCCTGAATGAAGGTGTAGCGCGGGCTCTCGGCAACGCTCACCAGCGACTCCAGGTTGCCGGCATAAGTGAGCTTGTCGACGTTGACCACGCGATGGTCGGTGTTGGCGATTAGCTCGCGCACCACGGCGGAGCCGATGAAGCCGGCGCCGCCAGTGATCAAGAAGGTCTTGGGGCTGTCAGTCACGGTGATCCCTGATGATCAGCACCATCATGCTGGCGATAAACGCCAAGAAGATAGCGACGATGGTGAACAGCGCAGCGTTATAGAGTCGATCTGGTTTGGCCGGATATTCAGGATAAAGAGGGCTCTGCAGCACGCTCACCTGCTTGAGCTTGCGGGCGGCTTCCAGGCGGGTGTTCTCCAGGGCGGCCAGGGCGCTTGAGTAGGTTTCCTGGGCGAACTGGGCCTTGAGTTCCAGGGTTTCGTACTGCGAGGAGATGCGATTGAGAGATTCACCGGTGGCCTGTGCCAGGCGGTCACGCTGCTTCTCGATCTGCTCGCGCAGGGCCTCGATTTCTGCCTGCACGCGGCGCATGTCGGCAGACTGCACGCTCTGGTAGCTGGAGAGCGCCTGGCGCTGGGCCTGAAGCCGGGCCAACTCACCCTCGAGCATAGCCACCACCTGATTGATGCTCTCGACGGTACTGGTCGGCGAGACCAGTCCCTCACGATTCTGAAACGCCAGCAGTTCGGCGCGTGCCTCATCCAGGCGACCTTCCAGCCGCAACAGCTGCTGCTCAAGAAACTCTACCTGCTCCTCGGCCAATCGCTGGCCCATGTCGTTCATATGCGCTTCGCCGGCGGCCAGCAGCAGCTGTACCATCGCATGGGCAAAATCCGGGGTGTATGCCTGCACCTCGATATTGAGCACGCCGGCGTACTCGTCCATCTCGACGCTTACTCGACGCAGGTAGTACTGGTGCAGATCCTCGATGGGCGCCTCTGCATCCCATAACTTGGCGAAAATGTCGCCGTTCTCACTGTAGTGATAGCGGAAGTCCATCTCCTCCTGCACCTGCTTGAGCATATCCACCGAGAGCAGATATTCGCGTAGCAGCAGCAGGTCCTTGTCGCCGGAGGCACCGGTCAGGATCGATGAGAAGCTGATATCCGGCTGAGCGATCTGGGGGCTTTCAAGCACAACAGTGGCGCGGGAGAGGTAGCGATCCTCGGCCCAGATAAACCAATAGAGACTGACAAGACAGATGGCCGCAAGGGCCAGAGCCCAGTGGGGCTGGGATTTGATAAATGCTTTCATGTGTTGGGTGAGCGCTTCGCTTGTGAGTGGTGAGCGCGCTTCGCGCTGGTGAAGGGTGAGCGCCGCTGCGCCGGGCGCTGTAAGCTGGAAGCTTGAAGAGCGGCGCTTCGCGCCTGGAAGCTGGAAGAATGCCGCTTCGCGGCATGACCCCACACAAGCCATGAAGTTGGGGTTACTTCCAGCGTCAAGCTTCCAGCTTACGGCTCCCGGCGAAGCCGGGTCAGCGCCTGCACCTGCCGGCGTGCTTCGTGGAGACGATCGCGGGCGTCGCGGAAGGCATCGCCATAGGCCTTGCGCTCGCGCGGGATCAGATCGTCGGCCTTGGCCTGCTCGAAGGCGGCCTTGGCGACGTCGAATTCGTCCTTGATCTGGCGCAGCTGCTGGCGGGCCTGGGAGAGCGTCAGGCCTTCGGGGATTGTGACTTCTTCTTTGTCGCTGCCCTGCTCTATTTTAGCTGGCTTGGATGAGTTGCCGTTGGCTTGGCGGGCGGCGTCGGTCTCTTCGTGATAGGCGGCGATGGCATCGTTAACGTCGTCAAACCAAGTGGCCTGTCCATCCTTCAGGTAGACCCCAGCCTGGCACAGCTCCTTAAGGATGCCCTCGCTGTGGCTAACCATGATCAGGCTGGCCTGGCCGACCTTGTCCTTGAATGCCTTGGAAGCCTTGGCCTTGAAGGCGCGGTCGCCCACCGCGGTAGCCTCGTCGGAGAGATAGACGTCGAAGTCGAATGCCAGCGATAGACCAAAATTGAGGCGCGCGCGCATGCCACTGGAGTAAGTCTTGATCGGCTCGTCGAAGGCATCACCAATCTCGGCGAACTCCTGCACACGCTTGATGATCTCTTCCACGTTATAACGGCTGCCATGCACTCGAGCCACGAACTTGACGTTCTGGCGCCCGGTCATGCTCCCCTGGAAACCGCCGGAAAGCCCGATGGGCCAGGAGACCCGACAGTTACGGGTGATCTCACCGCGCTCGGGAGTGTCCATGCCGGCGATCAGCTTGAGCAGTGTCGACTTGCCGGCGCCGTTGCGCCCCACCAGCCCCACGCTCACGCCTTTGGGTATGCTCAGGTTGATGTCGCGTAGTACCCAGTCGCTGCCGTGATGGTTGTGATAGCGCTTGTAGAGGCCATTAATCTCGATCATTTCGCTTTCAGCCTATCGGCAAATCGCACGTGCATCAGCAGGCCCAGCGCGAGCGTCGCAAGGGTGAACATCCAGAAGTAGGTGGCGCTGGTGCCATGCACCACCTTGTAGCCCTCGAAGAACCCGGCACGCAGCAGCTCCAAGCCATGCACGATGGGGTTGTACATGATGTATTCAAGTAGCCAGTGCGGCAGGTGATTTAGCGGGAAGATGACGCCGGAGAGGATCAGCAGCGGCATATTGACCATGCGCACCACGATGCCGACCTCGGCCACCAGGCTGCCCGCCACGGAAACGATCAGTCCCAACCCCAGACCCAGGCTCCATAGCGAGACCCACCACAGCATGGCCCGCATGCCGCCATCGGGAAACAGACCGACCCCCAGCAGTTCGGCGCCGACCATGAACAGCAGGAACACGAAGGTGCGCAGCATGCCCTCGAGGAAGTTGCGCACCAGCACCGGGTCGACCGGCTGTACCTGCCGATAGGCAAACAGCGCACTGTTGGCACCCACCGCGCCCAGGCCCCGCATCATGCCTTCGCGAATCAAGAAGAAACCCATGATGCCGACGATCATCCAGGGGATGAACTCTGCGCCGACGATCAAGTTGTCACCGCGGATAAAGCCACGAATGGCCACCATGATCATCGTGAAGGCCAGCGGCTCGAAGATCATCCAGAACCAGCCCATGCGGTCGGACATGGTGCGCGAGATGGCTTCGCGCATGAACATGGCGTACCAGACGCTGCGCGTGACCTGCCAGGGGGAGCGGCCGCCGCTACCGTCGGCGGAGTTTGTTGGCTGTGTCATGGGCACTCGTTGAGTGGTGGAGGGCAAGCCGTAAGCCGTAAGAGCCCGGCTTCGCCGGGAGCTGGAAGAACGCCTGCTCCGCAGGCTTAAGCTGGAAGTACCCCAACCCCAAAATCGGTTTAAGGGGTTTTCTTCCAGCTTCTAGCTTCCAGCCGCGTAGCGGCGCTCTGTTCTGGTCAAGTCAGAGCGGACACATTTTCAAGCTGCAGCTGCCAATTCAATCTCCCTCGGCGTCTGGTAGCCGAGCGTCGAGTGGAGCCGGCAGCTGTTGTACTCCATCTCGATGTATTCGATC
>Ga0208138_100417_pt1 | contig 19038 bp, 14 predicted proteins | sample AntRauMetaRauer3_FD_184786 | JGI IMG/M metagenome (GOLD analysis project Ga0208138, IMG submission 184786) | Saline lake microbial communities from Rauer Lake, Antarctica, in enrichment culture - Antartic Rauer Lake 3 Metagenome Rauer3 (SPAdes)... ...
GTTCGACGAGACCGAGACGATCGAACCCGATTTCACCGCCTACTGGGACGACTGGCAGATATTTACGACCGAGGTCGAACTCGACGCCGGTGACAACGAGATCACGATCGAACTCGACTACGAGGACGAAGACGGGTTCACCGGCGACGTAGGCGGGTTCAATCTCAACGCGGTCGCGGTGACTACACCTGGCGAGCCCTCACCGATCCCCGCCGAGTACGAGGGGTACGTCCCCGAACGCGAGAATGTCGATGCGAAACCTGAGTTTGAGTTCATCGAGAACGTCCCTGCGGCCGGCTGGGACGAAACCCGCGTCGTCGGTTCCGCGATCGGTAAGTATCTTGCTATCGCGCGCCGGGCCAACGAGGAGTGGTACGTCGGCGTCATGACGAACGGTGACGCCCGCGCCGTCGACGTTGACCTCGCGTTCCTCGCACCCGGCAACTCCGACGACGCGCCGGGGAACAGCGGAAACACTCCGGGGCGGAGTGGAAACGCGCCCGGTCGGGGGAACGGAAACGGCCGGAGTGGTCCCAAGTACGTCGCCGAGATACACTCCGACGCGATCGGAGCGGGCGTCGACGCCGACCCGACGGGCGTGCGGATAGACGAAGCCGTAGTCGATCCGAACACGACGTTGCTCGCGTCGATGGCCCCGAGCGGCGGGACCGCGGTGCGACTTCGCCCGGCCCGTGGCCGCGAGATCGGTCGGCTCCTGGAGTACGAGCGGCCAAAACAGGATCTCTCGGTTGAGATCGCAGACGAAGCCGATCTTGGAGAGCCGTTCATCACGGCTACCGGGTCGAACAATGCCATGTTCATCGGCGGGACGAACGTGGAGGTCGTCATCGACGGCGAGCGCGAGGCGCTCGCGAACGTCCGACTCCCGCCGAATGCGACCGACGAGACAGTCGAACTGGAATACCGGATCTCGACCATCGGCACGTTCGATATCGCCGTGCGCGACCCGGAGACCGGCGAGGAACTCGCTGCGAACACCGTCACGATCGCGCCGGGAGACGTGATCGCGGAGTTCACCGATCTGCAGGGTGACGACAACGGCCCGGGCGAGTACGTCTATCCTACCGACGGGGCGTTCGAGGAGGGTGCCTTCGACCTCCGCACGGTCCGCGTGCTAGAGTCCGAAGAGCAGTACCGATTTGCCTTCGAGGTCGAGAACCTCTATGCCGGCTTCGGCGGGGCGTTCTCGCCGCATTTCTTCGTCGTCTACCTCCGAGATCCCGAGAGCGACGCGGGACGGACGTCCGAACTAGGCGACCTGAACGTTGCTGCGCAGTTCGCAGAGCCGTGGCAATATCGGGTCAGTGCGGACGGTTTCGGGGGCGGAGCCGTCGTCGACGCCGAGGGCAACAACCTCGGGGCACTGGAGACGTTCGTCGACTTCGAGGCGAACACCGCGGTGCTCTCGATTCCGAAGTCCGCGGTTGGCAACTCCGATATCGCCGACTGGGAGGTGCTCCCGGTCGTCGGCTCCGCCGACTTCGGTGCCTTCCGAGCGGTGGAGGTCGACGCCGGAGCCTTCGTCTTCGGCGGCGCCCGTGAGGATGCCGTCGGGAACGCCCCGAAGATCATTGACCTCGTGACGTCGGAGGGGACGAACCAGAGCGAGGTGCTCTCATACGGGCCTGACTCGCTCGCGACGCTGCCGTTCGTATCGCTTTGAGAAGGCGAGGGAGAAAGGTGGACCACTGGCCGCCATCGGGCGACAGACCTGCAGAGTAGGAGCCGATGGAGCTGGCTAGTGTGATCGATCTGAGCGTGGCTGTCCGACTTACGGAAAATCAAGGAGAAAGCCCCGTGCTTTAGGCGCGGGAGGAGCTCAAGTGAGGCCGATAAAATTGCAGTGTTGATCGCCGAATTCAAATTTCGATAGTAAAATTCAGGCAAATAATTATACTGCTGGGGGTGTAATAGCTACTTGCGCTTCGTCTTGGAGGGCAAAAGCGTAGCAGGACCAGCCTGACAGCTGTCGTAGTGCACCACGCTCTGCGTAGGCATTCTCCCCCTTTCGGTCCTGTTTCTGTTGAGTCGAATGAACGGATAATAATTGTGGCTAATCTGGGTTATGCTCTTGCCGAACAGCGCGAAACAATGATATTCATATGAAGTTTTGATGAGTATGTCTGTGCAAGACTCAGAGATTGAATGTAACACCCGGGTTAGATCATATGTTCAGATCATCGAACCAAACACTATTCATTCCAACTTAATATCTATCAAGTAATGACGTTAGTTGTTCCCTTTGATGGTAGTGGACTTTCGAAAACAGCACTTGTCCGAGCCGCACAGTTCGATGCGGTGTTAGATCTGAGCGTTGTTGTCGTCTCTGTAGTGCCGCGAAATAACAAATTCTACGCCCGCAAGCGGGGGTGGATTGGCTCGGACGAACCCTTTGATCGCAGGGCAGTCATTGATTCCCTCAAAGAGTCGGCCAACAAAATCGCACCAGATGCAGAGTTCAATCACATCTCTGTCGGTCGGAACTCTCCGTCAGGTACAATTTCGAACAAGATACGGAAGTTTGCTCGGGACAAGGAAGCTAGTATTGTGTTTGTTGGCAGCAAAGACGCTGGACGGCTCGCCAGTTCGCTCAGTGTCGGTTCGTCAGTCACAGCAGATCGATCCTACGATACTATGATCATCTCTAACACCAGACCGACACCGATCTCAGCGCTCGAAGAAGCGATACCAACCAAAGACGCCATTGAGTAGATGCTCAATTATTACTCATCAGAAACATACTGGTGATCTTTTGAGACGGTTACTGTCGTGTACAATTTGTTCTACTCATCATCTCTTTAGTCTGCATTTGATGACGGTCCGTCCCGCTCGCAGTCTCCCGCCTTCTGCGACGCTCGTGCCTAGAGGCGCTCGTGGAGGCGCCAGCGAGATCGTGTAATGGTTGAGTTGGTCAAGAGAGCGCCACGGCTGGGCAGTTGTGGTGTCGGAAGAAGACGCTGAGTGAGCGCCTTCGGGATGAGTAAATCCAACGAAAAACAAGAACCTAACCAGTAAGGATTTTTCGGTCGACGAACAGTCGTTCGAAAATACGGATGAACAGAGGGTCGACCAAGATGGCTTCGAGATCGTCGATGAGACTCTAGAGTTCCGGCCGTCGGTGCAGATGGAATTCAGACAAAGGTTGATTCAAACCATCCCCAGTGGGCGTCTCGAAGCGTGTCTCGATGGCTGTGACCGGGTGGTCGACCATGAAATTATTTGAGTTATATATTTTGGGGAATAAAACTCAGTGATAGATCTCGTTGGTAGTGAACTCCTGCCCTATTATTTCGTCTTCAGGATCATCAACGTTGTTTGGTGAATATGAACAGCACGCTATTCCAGAGAATTTTTTCGTGCTTCAAGGGGTGCGGACACTCTGAATGAGTGTCTCATCCCAAATGACTCAAACTGCACTTGAGAGACTCAGCCCGGCGAACCGTGTCGTAATACGAGCTCTCGCTGTACGACGGTGATGTCCTTGTTCGAAATGAGAGTCACCTCAAACCGGGTGATCACGAATACCGTGTCACCGTCGTCGACGGGATACCAACTGCCTGTGAGTGTCCTGCTGACAAGCGATTTGACGGCCTGTGCAAGCACTGAACAGCAATCGCGATTCGGCCAGTGAACTACCCCACCCTACCGCTCGCCTGACGGCTCGCGCTTGAGGGTGTCGTCAGAAGCGGAGCTTCTGACTGCTAACCAGAACCGGAGGTTCTGGTGATGGGGCTTCCTGCTTCTATGACGCGCTTTGCAGGAACCGAAGTGGTTCCCGTAGGGAGCGCAGTCTCCACAGGCGTTGATTCGGAGCGTCCCACTCCTAACTGCTTGATGCCACGCCGAAGGATGTTCCATGCCGCATTCCAATCCCGGTCGGCGGTGAAGCCGCACGAAGGACAGGAGTGTTCGCGTACCCAGAATGGCTTGTCGCTTTTCACTCCACACGCGGCACACTCTTTGGTCGTATTCCGTGGGTCAACCGAGATGAAGTGCGTTCCTTCTCGCTCGCACTTGTATTCGAGCATCCGAAGAAAAGTACCCCATGCGGCGGATGCTCGGTTACGCGAGTTTGAGTTGAACTGCATCATCCCGGCGACGTTCAAGTCTTCGACCGCTACGAGGTCGTACTCCCGAGCGTAGTAGTTCGAGAGCTTGTGGAGGAAGTCGCGGCGCTTCCGTCGGAGGTCGGCGTGACACTCCGCAACCCGCCACCGTTGTGTCTCATAATTGTTCGACCCGTGTTGCTTCCGCGAGAGTTTCCGTTGCTCGCGTTCCAAGCGTTCACGTTCGCCCGAGAGGTCGAGCGACCCAACCGCCGTTCCGTCCGTGTCGTGGGCGTACTTGAGTATGCCAACGTCGATACCGACGCACTGCTCGGGCTTCTTAGGCGGTTCGGGCGGCTCACGGTCCATTTCGACACCGAACGTAGCGAACCACTCACCCGTCGGTTCTTTCTTGGCCGTGACCTGCTTGAGCGTGGCGTCGTCGGGGATGGGTCGGTGAAGCCGAATCGGTATATCCGCGAGCTTCGAGAGAGACAGCACAGTCTGACCGCCCTTTTTGTCGAGCTTGAAGCCAGACTGACTGTACGTGAAACTGCGGAACTCCCGTGGTGGCTTCCACTTGAGTTGGCCGACGCCGTAGCCGTTCTTCTTGAGTCCCCCAAGAGACTTGACGTTCTGCTCGATTCGCATGACTGCGGTTTGCAGAACTGTCGAGTACACGTCCGAGAGGCCATCCCACCAGTCTTTCAGGGATGGGATTTCGTCTCGGATGGACCGAACACGCTGGTTGAGCGTGCCCGCATCCTCGAGGATTTGGTCGAAGCGGTAGAGTGCGTGGTTGTACAGTTGCCTACAAATATCGCGGTGGCGGTCCAACTTTTCGCGGTGGGCGTCGGACGGTTTGAGACGATATTTGTAGGCGTAGTACATCCGCTACTCGTTCTCCTCGATATGTTCGTCCAATTTGTCTTGGACGAACCGAGAGAGGTTCAGATGACATCCTCCCCGGCGTGAACGCCGGGGTTTCCTCACGCTGGGGGTATCGTTTACCGACCCACGGAGGCAACTTTCGGGTTTGTATGCTCCTCGTTGGGAACTGAGCGTGGTGACTCTGACCAATCATGGTCGTCCCACTTGAGGCATACAGGCCGTGCCATCGACCGTGTTACAGTTGTCTGCCGTCTCAAGAACGTTTCCGACGCGGTGAGGTCGGCGTGACCCTCGAATCCACATGGACACGTCAGGGTGTCGCGGTGGCGCGTCGTATCTTCTGTCGAACCGCAGTTCGGACACTCCTGACTCGTCCACGCTTCAGACCGAACCTCGACCGACATGCCGTATTCTTCGGCGGTACACGCCAGTCGGTTCACGAACGCTCTGAATGCCCAGAAGTTGTGGGTCTTCGCGTTCGTCTCTACCGACCAGTGCGTGTCCAGTACGTCTGTCAACGCCCCGACATACACCGTCGAAATGCCTTCCTCGTACAGACGTTCGATGAGGTCACGGGCAAGAGCATCTTGGGCGTGGTCACGTCGCTTGGTACGCCGGTCGTACAGGCGTCGGATACGGTGACTGCTGTATCGACCGTCCTCTAAGAGTGATTGGAGCCGGGCGATTTCTCGCGTGGTTTCGCGGAATCTGTTGAATAGGTCACGTCCTTCGTACAGGAGTTGTTGGCCGGTTGTGGTTGTGCAGGCGACAAGGTTGTTCGCACCAATATCCAGAGCGGCTTCTTCCGAAGCCAGTGGTTGTGCCAGTCGAGAATGGTCTTCGCTGATTGTGACTGGCTGAAAGGCCCCGAACGATTGTGCTTGCTCGTCGTAGAACAACTCCAACCGACCCTGCTTCTCATACTCCTTCCAATTAGGGTCGCCACGGATTTTGAGCCGGAGACGTTCGCGGTGTCCCAGTCCGTACTCGTTTTTCAGGTCTTTGCCGACGAGGATTTCGAGGCGGGAGTATTCGCCCCACTCGACGGAGTACGATGTGTTGCGGATGTACGTGCGGAGTTCTCGTCCGTCTTCCGAGTTGCCCCAATATCCGGGTTTACCGTTGGCTTCGCCTTTCTTCTTGAGGCTGAAGAACGATTTCCATGCTTCTCGGTTCTTGCGTTCGATTTGCTGAACCGTGGACGCACCGAGTGTTCCGCCGTAGCGACCGCGATACTCCCTGATGTCCCATACGTCTCCGTCTGGGTCAGTGTAGTTCTCGCGGCGCTCGTAGTTGATTTCGTTCCAGAGAGCGGCAGAAGCGTCCAACAGGCGTCGAAGCAACTCCTCGTCCTCGTCGGACTGGGGAATCACGTCGAACGTGTTGGCTCGCTTCATCACCTACTGGTTGTATCCGAACACACATGAGTGTGGGGTTTGTGTGTTATAGTATGGTCGAAGTTCGCATTGAGTTTGACGACGAGGAACAGTACGAGCGGTTGAAGGAACTGAAGAAGCACCGAGGGTTGACGTGGAAAGGGTTGCTTCTCGAAGGCGAGAAGAAGGTCAGGGAGGATACCCCGGAATAAGCGTCGAACGTGGGTTGTGCAGTAGAGTGTCGGATTCACGCCCGCCCTAAAGGGCGGGACTCTCTCCTTGAATCAGGTAGTTATCCTGAATCCACGCTTCTTGGTCGTCGCGGATGGAGATGTTCTTGCGCGTTGCCACACTCCAAGTTACACAAGATATGTAAGTAAGTGGTAAGTATTTTGATTGCGTGGGCCTGTGGGCCGAGCGTCGAACGTGCAAGCAACTCGTGCGGCGTTGTATCCCCTCCCTACTCGCTCCCCTCGGTCGCTCCTTGAGGGAGGGGGCTTAGCGCCTCAATTCAGCTAATGATACTCTCAAAGAGCAAATGACGTCTGTTGTGAGCGAGTAGTAGGGCAGATCACGTTGGTGAGACATCATTTCTCTCTGGAATTTCCTCTACATCTGGATTATATATTAAATCTGAGTTGGGGAGGTTCAACCCTTCCACATACAATTTTGCAGTCAAAACGCCCAGATTCGCTGTAACATCACCTCCATCAAGTGTAGCTGATTCAAGATAAATATCTCCTTTTGAACTGAGTGCTATTGCCGCATTCTTTTGCACTGTTATCACTGTATTGTTAGCCCTAATCTCACCATTAAGACTAGTAATAGTGACTCCACCTTGGGAACCTGTAGATTCAATATTACTATTTCGGATATCAATAGTACCATTTGCCTCAAGATTTATTTCTCCATTACCTTTAGCTGTGAAATCATTATCAGCAGTGATTGTGTTAGCTTTGATGTTAATTATATCATTACCATTGTTCTCGAGATCCTCTGCAGAGGAAGTAATTACTAAGTCAACCGTTTCATCCGAAAAATTATACAATTCCTCATTAGTATAAACAAATTCGTCGTCATCAAAGACCCCATTATTATTTAGATCGTTAAATGCGGTTCCATCGCCAGATAGGCCGATAGTCTCTGTGTCAGTATCAATGACATTTACTGTAAGCGTTGTAGTATCTGTATTCCCGTCATCGTCAGTGGTAGTCAGTTCAATTGTTACAGTCTGTGTCTCAGTTACATCCTCGGGAGCGACGTATGTAGCGTTCGGAGTTGCAGTATTGTCCTCCGTAATCGATCCCGATCCATCTGTGATCGTCCAGGAGTAGCTCACTATAGATCCATCTGAATCTGTACTACCTGACCCATCAAGTGAGATACTGAACCCTTCAGAGACGTTCTGTAGCGCTGATGCGACAGCATTCGGTGGTGACTCAGTAGTATCTGACGGTGAGCTCTCTGGGAGTGGTGATCGAATTGTATAATAGAGTCGCTCATTTGTCTCAGTGGAAAATAAATATATATCAATTAGCCCTGTGAAATTATGACTAACGGCCGCGATATCACTCATCTCAAATGTACCATCACTTAATCCAGACCCATTAACATTACCTTCATTTAACATATAGGGGCCTTTTCGACCCGAATCACCGATTAGCATAATTTGGACCGTATTTGTATCAAATTCTTCACCTCCAAGATGTTGAACACTAACTGTTGTTTCGTTGATTATTGGTCTTATATCAACAAGCGACTTATCTGATTGTTCAATAGTCTGACCTATAGAAAGAAAAACGCCACTACCTGCGAGTACTGTTGTCGTCACAACTAGCCCTATTAGTAATAGACTGCCAATAACTTCTGAAGCGGCCCGGTCATCTTTATTTAGCTTATGATACATTATTTCATTAATAGGATTTTTTATATTTGAAATCAGTTACTGGCCTCTGTCCAATACCTACAGTATGGCACTTAATTGTATAGCTACTTCCTTCAAATCCGCTAAGATCTACGCTACTCCCGTTTTGAGTTGCTGTAATTCCGCTCGGTAATATATTGGAGTTCCACTGTGAAGCAGGAAGGTTACTTGGAAGCGTAATACCGCTCTCGTTATTCACAGATAGGTCGACTTCACCATACGTCTTCGTACCAGTGAGTTCTATCGGGATTGATCTCACCGAACCTCGATTCCTAAACGTACCGTTGAGACGATACAAATTAATATTCTGACTGGAGTTGTCTACGAGAGTCTGCTGCTCAAGTATTACATAATCTTCCTGGTTATCTTTAAGATAGAGAATTCCGTTCTCGTAAGTAATTGATGATTGTTGCAAAATGTGATATCCAGATTCATACCTAATTCCAGACGTAGTATTCGAGCCACATATGTCGGTAATTCCATTCGAAGAGCCATTTATAAACATTGTCCCGCTATCTGTTGATTCGATTGTTCCAGCAACAGGTGGTGGGTTGATCCCAATTCGTTGTGGATACCGGGTTCCGGTAGTAACTGGCACTACTATTTGCCCGCTCTTTGGGGAGGACCCAATAGTTGAAATTTCTGAATACAAATTAACCATATCATTTTGAACTTCTTGATAGTGATTGAATTCAACCTCTGCGTTCTGATTAGGGATAATTTGTGCTTGGTACAGACTGAGGCTGATAACTAATATCCCGAATAACAGAATAAATCCGATTAAAGTTGCTTGGGCCCGATTGGATGTTGAAAAATTCATAAACATTTCTACAAAATAGCTGTTATATTCCTATTGGTGATCCGGTGGTAAAGTATTATGGGTTGTTAACTCTACGAGGAAACAAAGCGAGTGCCGCGAGGCTTGACCCCGAGGCGGTTCACAAAAGCTGAGGGAAGAATAAAAACTATCGATCACCCGACCCGTGGTCGTTCACATTCGGGCTACGACTATTGTTTAAATAACAACGTACAAACCTTCGACCAGTCACGTGTTAGTAGATGAATTCGTGGGTTAGTCGACAACTGAAGCTGATGTACGAACAGCTCCTTGACCGTGAGATCGGTGCTGTTCCGACCCACGTTGCAATAATCCAAGATGGCAACCGGCGATATGCCCGCAAACAGGGTACCAAAACACCGGAGGGCCACCGAGCGGGTGCCAGTACCTCTGAAGAGGTGCTCAACTGGTGTGAGGAACTCGGTATCCCGGAACTAACGTTGTATGCGTTTTCAACAGAGAATTTCGATCGGCCGCCCGAAGAGCGCGAACCCCTCTTCGATATTATCGAATCGAAACTCTACGAACTTGCAGACAGCAAGCGAGTACACGACACAGAAGTTTGTATACGCGCGATTGGCGAGATCGAACGTCTCCCAGAACGTGTACAAGCGGCGATCAGATTCGCCGAAACCGAAACGAAAGACTACAGCAGGTTTCGGCTCAATGTCGCCCTCGCATATGGCGGCCGTAACGAGCTGCTGCGAGCGGCCCGCGATGTGACTACTGCGGTTGAGGAAGGCGACCTTGCGCCCGCAGAGATCGACGTCGAGACGATAGAAGCCCACCTCTATCGCCAGCCGATTCGGGATGTTGATCTCATCATTCGGACTGGTGGCGCCGAGCGCACCTCGAATTTCCTGCCGTGGCACGCCAACGGCAATGAGGCTGCTGTGTATTTTTGTGCGCCCTACTGGCCGGAGTTTTCGAAAATCGATTTCCTCCGTGGGATCCGAACCTATGAGTCTCGTGAGCAGTCGTGGCAGCAAACTAGAATCGAACGGGCGGTCATGCTCATCCAAGCCCTCGGTGAGGTTGAACTCGCCGAGGCCCATGGAATCGGGCGTCGACTTCGCGAGCAACTGCCGGATCGCGGAATCGAGAAAGTAAGGGACAAACTACCGACACAGCACGCAGTCGATGATCACCATGATGTACCGAGTGATAACTGAACCAGAGAGATTGTCAGTCGACTCTTTTGTTGCCGTTGAGCAGACCTGTGTCGAAACACTTTCGTCTATGACATTCTCAATAGCAAGTAACTGATTGTTTTCAAATGACACGCTTACCACTTATCGACTGTGTGAACCTGAGTCGGTCCTATAGACAGGGTGGCAGTCGGAGTCGTTGGTTCAGTAGAGATACTACTGAGACGCCGACTGTCACTGCCCTCTCAAATATCGATCTGCAGATCGAACGTGGCGAGATCGTCGGCTGTGCAGGACCGAGTGGGAGTGGGAAATCAACACTCTTGCATCTGTTGGCTGGCCTCGATACGCCGACAACTGGGACTGTCTCGTTTGATGGGACCGATCTAAGTTCGCTTTCTGATCGGGCCCGAACCCGCCACCGACTCGATCATGTCGGGATTGTCTTTCAACATTTTCACCTCCTCGAATCACTGTCTGCACGCGCTAACGTTGCTCTCCCGCTTGTCGAGCTTGGTCGACCGAAAGGCGAGCGTCGCGAGCGGGCGACCGAACTCTTGGAGGCGATGGGGCTGGGCGATCGTATCACACACCGTCCAACCCAACTTAGTGGGGGCGAACAACAACGTGTTGCGATTGCACGGGCATTAGTCACCGAACCGGATCTCGTGATTGCGGACGAACCAACCGGTGAACTCGATACTGAAACCGGCAAGCGTGTGTTGAAGCGGTTTCGGGCAGTCGCCAGCGACCTCAACACCGCCGTCGTAATCGCCTCTCACGACGAGCCAACCTTGGCGATTGCTGACCGACTCGTTCGGATGCGCGACGGTCGGATCGAAGAAATTGAGGTTCTATCAGAACCTACCGAGCCACAACAGAGTAGCCCAACGCGGAAGTCTCCACAATCAAAACAGGAGCGCTGAAAATGGGTCTGTTCGCGATTGTTCGGCGTTCGCTGGGACTCCTCGGGGTGAGTTTTCGCCGTACATACGTGCGGGCGACACAAACTGCTCCCGGCCGAACGTGGTTGAGCGTTGGGGGTGTGGCCCTCGCGGTTGGACTTATGGTCGTCGTGACCGGCATCGGTGTTGGGATTGCGACTCAATCGACGGTCTACAGTGAGAACGTCGACTACTGGATCTCCCCAGAAACAGATGGGGGGTCTTCGGCTCTCGTCGATGCTGACAGTCCACAGTTTGGATCAGTACATCCAACCGCCGCAAAGCTCACAGCAACAGACTCAATTACGTATGCCTCACCAGTGTTACAACAGCCCATACGTCTCGAAACAGCTTCCGGTGGGGCTGAATATGTAGTTGCGGTCGGAATCGTTGGCCATCCACAGTTTAGCGATATTGCCGACACAACGACTGTGGGGTTGACGCCCGGCGATCCATACTATGCAAATGGAACCTGGACTGGCGAGGTTGTCCTTTCGGCGGGTGCCGCAGAGTTATTGTCGGCGAGCGAGGGCGACGTAGTAAATGTGACACGGCCACAAGCAGGTGCTGAGCGGAACTTTTCGGTCGTCACAGTCGACCCCGGAACCCAGTCAGGCAGTCAGTTTCCCATCGCTGTGATGCAGTTGAGCGAACTCCAAGCAATCACGGGAGGCGATGTGAATGATGAAGCCGGACAGATTGTTGTGAGCTCGACTGATCCGAATATTGAGCCGATGTTGGCAGCCATCTATCCACGCTCGGATGTCTCGACGCGGGCAGGATTGAATACACAAGCCATCTTCGAAGAGGAACTCCCACTGGCACTGTCGGTAACCTCCGCTATCATCGCGATTGTCATTGGGACACTGTTTGTGATGACGACAACTGGGCTGTCGGTGGCCTCGGATCGTGGGAAACTCGCAACGCTTGCGGCAATTGGGATTTCTCGGCGGACGCGATTCGGCCTATTGGCCAGTGAGATCCTAACCATTACGGCTGTTGGTGGTGTCGTCGGTGTCGTCCTCGGGCTAGGTGGGATTCGACTCACCAATATCGTTGCCCAACAGACATTTATAAGCGGTGAGGTTGCATCAGCTGATCCACTGGTGATCGCCTTTGGGTTCGTGATTTCAGGTGTGATCGGCCTGCTCGTGTTGCCGTATCTTGCTTTGTTATTGTCCCGTGTTGGGCGGGCGAGGGAGGTAGGCCGATGAGCATCGTTGGGTGGGGTCGACGGGCTCGTGCGACGGCTGGTATTGTCCTCGCACAGCTGACTCGCAATCGGTTGCGAACCACCTTTGCGATCATCGGGATCGTACTGGCAGTGTTGTCGACGACACTTTTGGCTGGCGTTGGCGCTGGTGTGTTCGAAACTGGGCAAGCACAACTCGATGCTGCCGATCGGGATTTATGGGTCAGCAGTGGCCCAATTGGGATTTCGGCGACGACTGGTGGGTTCGAAAACACGCTATATGATGCTCACGTTGTTGGCAACGATATCGAACGGATCGACGGTGTGAGAAATACGGTTCCACTTGGGTTTCAAACGGTGTATGTGAGCGACACCGGCGAGGAGTTTTCGACGATTATTGGAACGGGTGTGACGGGCTCTGGCTCTTCGGTATCGATATCCGAGGGTGAAGCGTTTCCGTCGTCTGCTGTCCACTATGCTGGCGGCAACTACAGTGGCCCGATGAGCCATGAGGTGATGATCGATCGCCAAATGGCCGAGCAGTTCGATGTCGGCGTCGGTGACACACTCTACATTGGAGGGACACTTTCGAGTGCCCGAGCGAACGAATTTACCGTCGTCGGAATTTCCGATACATTCTCAAGATTCCTTGGAGCGCCAACGGTGACGATGCCACTCAGTGAGTTACAGACTGTGACGGGATCGACGATTACAGATTCAGCGACATTTATTACGGTCTCAGTTGAGGATGGTGCTGATGTAGAGGACGTCCAGAAGCGAATTCAAGCCGAGTATCCAGAGTTTACGGTTCGAAATAACCAAGAACAGTTAGAGGCTGTGTTGCAGAATCAAGCTCTTGTGTTGGCTGGTGGGGTGACCTTAGTTGTCCTCGCATTTATTGCAGGGCTGGCATTGACGACAAATCTGTTGGGACTTGTTGTCTACCAACAGCGAGAAACGTTGGCTGCGCTGCAAGCCACCGGGATGTCGCAGTCGACGCTGGTCGGACTCATCGCAGGCCAAGGGCTGGTTATTGGGATTGTCGGTGGGATATTCGGCGTTGGGCTCACACCGCCTTTGGCTAATATCCTCAACCGAATTGCTGAAAGACTCGTTGGATTCGACGGACTCGTACAGGTTCCCACCGAGATGTTGTTTGTTGGCTTCGGGATTGCCACAGTTGTTGGCACCGTCTCAGCTGCTGTTGTGGCGTGGCGGATATCGCGGCTTGATACGCTCGAGGCATTGGGATAAACACTGCAGTGATATCAAACAACAAGCAGGAAATTCATCTGTTTGTCATATTAACGAGGCACAACGCATCTCGTCCGGTACGAGGGCAGAAAACCCGTGAATGTCGTGTTTTGTATCAGAATCAATTTAAGTAGTCTTCATGAGGTCATACCATGCAAACCGTTGTGCTTGCGGCCGGTGAGGGGACGCGAATGCGTCCGTTGACCGCCGCCCAACCCAAACCGATGTTGCCGGTGGCGGGCAAACCATTGCTCGAACACACCCTTGACCGCGCGGTCGACGCTGGGGCCGACAGACTCGTCGTCGTCGTCGGCTACGAATCCGACCGCGTCCAAGACCACTTCGGGAATCAACACGGCGGCGTCGACCTCAAATACGCCGTCCAAGACGAGCAGCGCGGTACCGCCGACGCGGTCAACGCGGCCGCGCCGCTGTTGACTGACGAGCCGTTCGTCGTGCTCAACGGCGACGCGCTGTACGATCAGACATCGCTCGACATGCTGTACAGCAACGGACCAGCAGTCGGCTCCTACCGGGTCGACAACCCCAGCGCCTACGGTGTCCTCCAGCTCGCCGACGCCGACGACACCCGAGTGACGGGCGTGGTCGAAAAACCGGCGAACCCGGTGTCGAATCTGATCAACACCGGCGCGTACGTCTTTCCGGCTGCCGCCCACGACCTGCTTAACGTCGAAACCTCCGAACGCGGCGAACTAGAGCTAACCGACGTGCTCGAAGCAGTCTGCAACCAGTTTTCGGTGACCGCAGTTCCGTTCAACCGCTGGCTCGATGTCGGCCGTCCGTGGGAGCTGCTGGCGGCCAACGAGTGGCTGTTAGAGTCGCTGTCGACCCGCCTCGACGGCGAAGTACACGATGCCGCAACCCTCGACGGCCCGGTCGTCGTCGAAGACGGTGCGACGATCAAATCCGGCGTCACCATCGAGGGACCGGTCTATGTCGACAGCAGGGCGACAGTGGGGCCGAACGCCTACGTTCGCGGGGCGACGTATCTCGCCCCCGACAGCAAAGTCGGACATAGCGTCGAAGTGAAAAATAGCATTCTTATGGCCAACGCTACAGTCAGCCATCTCTCGTATGTCGGCGACAGCGTGCTGGGTCAGCAGGTCAACTTCGGTGCCGGAACCAACGTCGCTAATCTCAGACACGACGGCGAGCCGGTCGCATTGACTGTCAAAGGCGAACGGGTGTCGACTGGCCGCCGAAAGCTCGGCGTGATCGTCGGCGACAACGTCAAAACGGGGATCAACACCAGTCTGAATGCGGGTGTCGTGCTCGGTTCCGGGGCAACAACCCAGCCGGGAGAGGTCCTGAAACGCGACCGCAGAAATTAATTGCTCGCCAACTGTGCGTTGAGGAGACGCTGAATTTTTGATCGGTCTACGGATCGCCCAAGGAAATCCTCGACGAACCGCCGGGCGCACCACGCCCACTTAGACGCATCGAACGCTCATAAAAGCGCTTGGAGGTCTCACAGCCCTGGTTTCCTCGTAGCTGTGCAGAATCCAACGAGAAGGACGAAAGGAGGATGAATAGCGACCGGGCATAACCGACAGACGGCTACTCTCTGGCTGCGGTCACGCGGTCGACGGCCGTCTTACGGAGCTGTTCGGCCGCTGCTTCGGTTCGGGCCTCGGAGGTCACCCGAACGAGCGGCTGGGTGCCGCTGGCACGGATCAAAAACCAACCATCGTCAGTGTCGACCCGGATGCCGTCGATGGTGTCGACGCGCTCGAAGTCGCTCTGAACGTCGGCAGCCACCTGCTCCATGACCGCCGCCTTGTCCTCAACCGCGATATTGTCACGGGAAAGCGGATAGGTGTCAACGCTGCCGACCAGCTCGGAAAGCGGCCCGCGGCTGCCGACTAGTGTGGCGAGTTTGCAGGCCGCCAGCGGGCCGTCCGGACACAGCGTCTCGGCGGGCCAGATCCACGCCCCGGAGGGCTCGCCGCCAAAGACCGCAGCGGGCTCGGCGGCCGCCGCGGCGACGAACACGTCGCCGACCTTCGTCCGGACCACCTCTCCGCCGGCCTCAGTGACGGCATCCTCGACACAGCGGCTGGTGTCGACCGGGACAGCGACCTGTCCTCCATCAGCTTCCTGAACCGCATACCGGGCGAACAGTGCCAACAGGACATCTTTCGGCACGAACGTCCCGGTTTCGTCGACCGCCAGCATTCGGTCGGCGTCACCGTCGTGGGCGATGCCAAGATCGGCGTCGGTGCCGCCGACCTGTGCACAGAGCGCGGTCAGTGTCTCGGCGGTTGGCTCACTGGGTCGACCGGGAAACGAGCCATCAGGCTGGGCGTTGAGTGTGGTCACGTCCGCGTCCAGCTCACTGAATGCGTCGGCAGTCACCCCGCCGACGCCGTTGCCGATGTCGACGACTACCTCCAATCCCTCGACTATATCGCTCTCGACCGCCTCGACGAGCGCAGTCTCGTGGGCAGCCGTCGCCGTCGAATCGCGTTGTCGGTCGCCGGAGGCATCCCAGTCGGCAAACACGTAATCCCTATGATCGATGATCTCGGTAATTCGATCCCTTTGGTCGGTGTCGAAGGCCTGTCCAGACGGTGTCCAGAGCTTGAGGCCGTTGTCAGGTGCCGGGTTGTGGGATGCGGTAATGACGACGCCTGCATCAGCATCAAGGCGAGCGATATACCGAGCGAGTGTCGGTGTGGCCACTTGACCCAGATCAATCACGTCCGCGCCACACTCGGCTATCCCTGCGGCGACTGCGTCGGCGAGAAACTGCCCACTGTTTCGTGAATCGCGGCCGACCAGCACAGCCTCAGCACCGGCGGTGGCTATCGCCCGCCCAATTGAAAGTGCGAGGTCCGCCGTCACTGTCTCACCAATCGGCCCGCGAACACCACTTGTTCCAAACATACTCATAATCTTGTTGCCATCTAGATGAATCCTATGAAAATCACAGCACAGCATCGCTCACCCAACGATTGGGATCTGTCTGCTGTTCACTCGACAGTGACGCTCTTGGCGAGGTTCCGTGGCTTGTCGATTGGTCGACCCAGTGCGTCAGCAAGATGGTAAGAGAACAACTGGAGTTGGACATTCGCCAACACGGGAGCAGCGCGTTCCTCAGTTTCAGGAATCATGAGCGTCTCGTCGGCGATCTCGGCGGCGTCGGACTCTCCATCAGTGACCGCTATCACTGGTGCGCCACGGGCTTGGACTTCCTTGATATTGCCGAGTGTTTTCTGGGCACGTTCATCGTCACCAGTGACGATTGCAAATACCGGTGTCTCCGGCGTCACGAGCGCAAGCGGTCCGTGTTTGAGTTCGCCTGCTGGGAACCCTTCGGCGTGTTCGTAGCTGATCTCTTTGCACTTGAGCGCGCCTTCAAGGGCGACTGCGACGTTCGTCCCACGACCAATGAAAAAGTAGGCATTAGATTTACCGTACTCCTCAGCAAGTCTCTCAGCACTCGACGTATCTAGGATCGATTGGACGTTGTCTGGGAGGTTTCGGAGCGACTCGATCAGCGGGCGGAGATCCCGTGACCCGTCGACCAGTTCTTCGGCAAGCAGATTACACCCTACAAGCTGCGAGGAAAAAGTCTTGGTTGCGGCGACTCCGATTTCAGGGCCAGCGCGGATGTAGACCGCATGATCACACTCACGGGCGGCCGTGGAGTTGACCGTGTTTGTGAGTGTGAGGGTGCTGACGCCGCGACTATTGGCATCCCGGAGTGCTGCCAGCGTATCAGCGGTTTCGCCGCTTTGGGTAATTCCGACCACGAGTGTCCCAAGGCTCAATGGCGGTGGCGACAGAGCATACTCGCTTGCGAGATAGGCTTCGGCTGAGATCCCCATTTCCCGGAGAATAGCCGCACCGTACAGTGCAGCATGATAGGAAGTTCCACAGGCGACAAACTGGACTTCATCTGGTTGTGGGATTGAGTCAATCTCCTCCAGTGTGACTGTACCTGCGAGGGCGTCGCTCCGCCCAGAGAAACACTGTCGGAGTGCGGTGGGCTGTTCGTGAATCTCCTTGAGCATGTAGTGGTCATAGCCACTCTTGCCCGTGGCCTCGGCCGTATACGAGACGGTCTCGACCTCAACGTCGACCGGTGATCTGTTTTCGTCGAGGATTGTGTACCCAGTTTTCGTGGCGATCACGCGGTGGCCGTCCTCAAGGAAGACGACATTGCGAGTGTGTTCCACAAAGGCTGGAACGTCACTCGCAAGGTAGGTGCAGTTGTCGCCGACCCCGACGACCAGTGGCGATCCCTGTCGGGCGGCGAAGATGGTTTCAGTGCCGTCGATGATAGCGGCGATGGCGTAGCTTCCTTCGAGTCGATCAACTGTATTGTGGAATGCGGTTTCGGGGTCATCGCCAGCGTCGAGTGCTTGGGCAATGAGGTGTGGGATGACTTCGGTGTCGGTGTCGCTGGTAAAGGTGACGCCTGTCTCCTGGAGGTCGGCTTTCAATGCAGCGTAGTTTTCGATAATCCCGTTGTGGACGACTGCGACCCGACCGGTTTCATCGGTGTGGGGGTGGGAATTGCGATCATTCGGTGGGCCGTGGGTGCTCCAGCGGGTGTGGCCAATTCCGTAGGTTCCGGTTGGCTCGTTGGCTTCGACAACCTCCGCGAGTGCATCGAGTTCACCGGATTTGCGGAGGACTCCCATCGAGGGGCCAAGGGCGATCCCTGCCGAATCGTAGCCACGATATTCGAGGCTCCGAAGACCCTCCATCAGCACGTCGACCGTGCCATCACCGCGTCCGATACTACCGACGATGCCACACATTAGCGGACCACCTCACTGCCAGCATCAATGTGACCACGGACGACCACGCCTGGACCGATCGTTGCTCCGGGACCGATCAGTGCACCCGATTCAAGAACTGCACCGCTGCCGATGTCGACGCGGTCGGAGATCACGCCACCAAGGTCGACGTCGCTGTAGACTTCTTCGTCGAGGACGACATCCGCAGGGCCGCCTCCGACAGTGAGTGCGGCACCGATTCTACAGCCTTGTCCGGCGACGAGTTCGATCGCGGTGGTGTTTGGCCTAATGGTAGTATCTGTGTCGATGACGACATCACGCAGTACTGACCCCGAGCCAATGGTCACACTTGCGCCGATGGCTGCATAGGGACCGACGACTGCGCCAGCCTCGATGACGACATCGCTGTCGACGATGACCGGGCCGACCAATGTTGCGTCGGGATGGATGTGTGCCGACTCAGCAACGTATATATCGGTGTCCGTGGTCGGTGCGTCGACCCAGCCGCGAGTCAGGAGTTCTCGTGAGAGCGATAGTAGATCCCATGGATGGGTGGCATCCATCCAAAAGTGGTCGGTACGGACACCGCCAACGGAGTGGTCGTCTTCGTCGATTAGCAGTTGTATGGCGTCTGT
>Ga0208138_100420_pt1 | contig 18865 bp, 21 predicted proteins | sample AntRauMetaRauer3_FD_184786 | JGI IMG/M metagenome (GOLD analysis project Ga0208138, IMG submission 184786) | Saline lake microbial communities from Rauer Lake, Antarctica, in enrichment culture - Antartic Rauer Lake 3 Metagenome Rauer3 (SPAdes)... ...
CGCCTGTGTTGTCTACCTCTCTGCGTGGCTCACCGGACCTGACAGCCCGGTCAACTCACCTGACACAGAGATATTCCCGGTTACACAAACGACTACCGATGAGTCGGAATACACTGATTGATAGTCTTGGTCTCTTGTATTGACCAGTCCGGTGATGTTCTGTATTGACCGCGACTACGTCGAAATATATCACTTGCTGAGGATTTCAACAGAGCCTACGGATTCGGAATGTACGAACGGCTTCGGTTACCGGTTCGGGGCAATCCGAAGTTGTGTGGGGATAGTGGTCGACTCGAAATCTCGTACGACTCGGTCGAAGAGACGTACCGTGTGCATCAATCCGTAACCATCGACGACGTCGAAGAGAGCAGATCAGATGGCTCCGAGGCCGCTGCACTCGATCTCGGTGCAAACGTGCTCGTTGTCTGTACGACAACAGCCGGTGAGCAGCATCTCTACAGTGGCCACCACCCATTCCAGCAGTTTCGAGAGACGACTAACGCTATCGCCAGCGCTCAAGCGAAACTCCCTGATGGACAACACACGAGTCAACGAATCAAACGGCTCTATCGCAAACGCTCGCGGCGACGTGACCACGCAGTGAACGCACTCCTTCGGGACTTAGTCGAGCGCTTAGAGGCGGCTGGTGTCTCAACGCTCTACCACGGCGATCTCACCGGGGTGCTCGGTGAGTACTGGTCAGTCGAGGCGAACCTCAAAGCGCAGACCTTCTGGGCCCATCGGCAGTGTATCGACCGACTCGAATCAGTCTGTGAAGAGTACGGCATCAGCGTGGAAACACTCTCGGAGGCATGGACGTCTCAGACGTGTCCAGACTGCGGTGACCGAGAACGAACGCGTCGCCATCGAGAGACGCTCACTTGCCCGTGTGGTTTCGACGGCCATGCGGATCTCGTTGCTTCGAGAACATTGCTCGAATGGGCGACGGACACACCAGTCAGGCCGACGGCACGGCCCGTGCGGTTCCAGTGGGACGATCACCAGTGGTATCCTGTCGAGGGAGCCGCAGTGACGCCCAACGAATAGCGCACAGACCCGCGAGGTGCCGCCGTAGCGTCCTCGACGCTAGCGATCGGACGCTCCCACGAGTGGAGTGGATGTCGACCCGCTGGTCGCTTGCTTTTCGAACAGATACGCCGAACACTATTACAGCTCTGAATAGTATTACTAAGTTCAGACACATTCTCAGGAGCGTGCTGCATACAGAGCGCGAATGTGGCATTGCTCGAGGAGCGATTAACACGGAAGGTCAAACGCTCAGTACAGGAGCGTATTCAGCACAGGAGAAACAAGTGGAAGAAATATCAGGAGTCCTATCTACCACCGAAACAGCCATTGGTGGGTATTTTCTATCTACGATATGGTTAGACTAAAAATTGCACTCGCCGCCGCCCTTTTTGCGGCTCTTGGTGTAGCAGTCACTCAATTAATACAGCTAACTTTCATTGAATCTGCTGCGGCGAACGCAGCTATAGAGGGTCTTTTCGTAGGTACAGTCGTCTATTTTGGTCTCAAAACTCTCGAACGTTCTGTGGATTCACAGTAGTGGCTCTGTTGAAATCCCATTCTTCAGATACTTTTTCGTCTGAAACAGCCGGTCGGTGAGAGCTGCGTATTCATCATCGATGCACGGTTGGAAGAGATGTTAACTACTCGCACGGAGTAGTCTCTAGCGGTGAAACGTATGTCCGAAGAAGAGATTGAACGATACAGCTTCGACGAAGAATCCACCGAACAGTTCCTGTTTCTCGGGGCGGTCGTCAGTATCGTCGCGGATGGCACCGCGACGGGCGGTGCCCTCACAGTCACCGAGATAGATGCGCCGCCGAACTACGAAAATAACCTTCACACGCACCCGCCCAACGAACTGTTCTACGTCCTCAGCGGAGAGATGACGCTGTACGTGGACCGGCAACCGCACCGCTTGACCGAGGGTATGACCGGATTCGTTCCAGCAGATCACCCGCACGGATTTCGCGTCGGCGGCGACGACCCACTCCACGTTCTCGCCATCTTCGCTCCGGCCGGAATGGCGGGCTTCTTCCGAGAGGTAGGGACTCCCGTGGAGACGCATGCGATTCCAGAATACGACGGCCCATCTGAAGCCGACCTCGAACGCATGGAATCCGCCAGTCCGAAGTACCACATGGAACGGCTCGGCCCACTCCCTCCCGAGACGTGAACAGGCCACGACTGGTCCCCACATATCCTGAAAGTTTGCTGCATACACCCTCTGTATGCAGCAGGCCTGTTCTCTCAAATTATAGGGATTTCAGCACAAGATCGAGGTTCGGTAAGCAGGCGCACTGACACCTCCTATTTTGGTGTTTCTCTCCGGCCCGCCCCGCTCGCCACATTCCGCCCTCCGCATCGCTCGCGACCGACCATTCCGGGCGTGTGGGCGCTCTCCGCACCGCCCGCGCCCATTCCGGGCTAAAGTGAATCTGGTCTCGACGCCAGCATTAAGCGCGTTTTCGGTTGCGCCCCTCGCGGGCTTTCGCGTTCCAGCGCTTTGGGCCGTTCCGCGCGGCGAGCCACCCCACGGCTCGCCGTGCTCACGACCGTCGCCCTGGACACGAACCCGCAGTCCGGGCCGGACACGAGAAACGGCTTAAAGCTGGACGCTTGCTCCGGGCGGGTCGGCGCGCGGTGCTGGTTGGGTGACCTTCCTTTGGCGCGCTCTCGCTCGCGCCCCAGGGGGCGCTCACGAAGGCGCGAGCGAGAGCGCGTAGAGGGTTCTGTCGGTCGTTGTCGTCGGAAAACCGCGATGTAGTAGCATCGCGGTGTCGGGCGCTGAGCGCCTTCGGATCAGTGAGATCCAATGTCAAGTAAGAACGTTACCAGTCAAGTAGTTTCGGTCGATGAACAGGCATTCGAAAAAGCGGACGAAGCGGCGGTCGATGAAGATGGCTTCGAGGTCGTCGATGAGACGCCGGAGTTTCAGGCGACGGTGCAGATGGAGGTACAGGCGAAGGTCGATGCGAACCACCCGGATGGGATGGTCGACACCAATGACGAGCGGATCTACGGTGTGACCCTCGAACAGGAAGAGCGCATTCGAGCGCGGGAGGCTGAACTGGAACGCATCAGTGCCAAGGCGGAGCTGGGAACGCAAGATGGTCGCGAAAAGCGGACGCGAGACGTCGCAGCGAAGCGGAGTGCTGCGCGGCGCACAGAATTCCAGAAGCGGGCGGCGAGTGTGGACCCGTGGATGGACCCAAAGCGAGACGATCCTCGTGTAGAACTCACGCAGGAGCAGTTGGCGGCGGTGAACACACAGTCGATGCGGCTGGCAGAGAAGTTGGATGGCTGGTCGCGAGCGGCGATTGGTCGGCGGCTGGGTGAAGCCGTCGTCGGTGGGAAAGACCTGATGAGCGCGGTCGTGGGGGTGTTCGAGGAGTTACAGACAGCGCCGGGACAGGTGGTTCCAATAGGGAAGCTTGAGGACGTCAATCGCAAAGAGGTGAGTGTTGAGGGTCAGGTCGAGACATTGTGGGATCCCTCACATCCGAGCATCGCTCAAGTTGGGCTGATCGCGGACGACAGTGGCAAAACGCGGGTAACGATCTGGGAGGCCTCAAATGCTCCGTGGATCGAAGAAGGCGAGCACGTTCGTATTCACGGGGCGGCACGGAACTGGTACGAAGGACGCGTCTCACTAGCCGTCACTGGGTGGAGCACCGTGATGTTCCCCGAGCGCGGTCGGTGGTGGGAATAGCCAGTCGTCGCGACTTTCTTTTTTTGCTACGTGCCGGGCCGACCCAAGCCCCACCTCCCCACCCTCCGCTCCGTGCTCGCTCCGTGAGACTCGCATTCGCTCGTCTCACGTGCCCTCGTTCGCGGTGCTCACGAGAACTCCGCTGCGCGCGCAGCCACGACCTCGACAGCGGATCAACCTGTGAGTTACTGAGAGTTTATTGGGGCACCAAAGGGTGCGGCGCACCAGTCGCCGCAGCACATAATGGCGATAACCCTACTCAACAGTCTCGAACCAACGAATCGTGTACTCAAACGTGCTCAGTACGAAGCCTTCGAATTTACTCTTCTAGATGATGATGTCCGTGTTCGCAACGAAAGTCATCAAAATCCAGCAGACCATGAATACCGCGTCACTGTTGTTGACGGTATTCCAGCAGCTTGTGAATGTCCCGCTGACGCAGTGTACGCTGGTCCGTGTAAGCATCGAGTTGCCATTGCTATTCGACCACAAGTTCTAGACATTGTGAAGAAGGCGCAAGCTATCACCGACAGCGACGTTGTAACGGATAAAGAGCGGCAAGGAGGCCAATCAGATACCGTAGACACAACGCAATGTGATTGTGATAGGCTGTCCAACGATTTTCCCTGCTGGGAGTGCGTGCGGACGGGTCGCCGAGACCTCCCCAAGTAGCCCAGCAGACATCCTCACACCGCTCTGTCCACGGCTGTTTATCTCCCCCTGAGAGGGGTGCGGGGTGTAGACAATACACCTCACAAACAACCAATGGCAACTAGAGAAATCTACGAAACGGGCTTCGACGAGGACGTCCAGACAAACTCCAGCACGAACCCATGTCCGGAGTGCGATGGCCGGGTCACGACCAGCGCGGTCGAAACCATCTGTGAAGACTGCGGACTCGTCATTAATGAACAGCGAATCGATCACGGTCCGGAATGGAGAACCCACGACCAACACGAGCGAAAACGAACGGGTGCTCCACTTACAGCAGCACGTCATGACCGAGGCCTCTCGATGGAGATCGGTCGCGGGAAAGATGCGAACGGAAACACTCTCTCTGGCCAAAAGCACCAGCAGCTATTCCGAATGCGGCGCGAACAGCGTCGCGGTCGGTTCCAGTCAAAAGCCGAGCGAAACCTCGCACACGGCCTAGGCGAAGTACGAAGAATTGCGAGTGCGCTCGATCTCTCAGAGTCGGTTCGGGATCAGGCGTGTCAGCTCTTCCGGAGCGCTCAGAACGAGAATCTGCTTCGTGGCAGATCAATCGAGGCCATCGCTGCGGCCAGCGTCTACGGGGCCTGCCGGTGCAACGGCCTCTCGCGGCTGCTTGGCGAGATCAGCAAGCTGGCCCGAGTCGTGGAGTCGCGGGTCACGAACGCGTACAAAACGCTGAACGAAGAGCTGGGGCTCCCTGCCAAGCCCGTCGCCCCCAGCATGTTCGTGCCGCGACTCGCGTCGGATCTCGAGTGTCCGGACGAGATCCGACAGCGGGCCCGAACCCTCGCGGAACAGGCCGAGGAGCACGGCCTCACGACGGGCGTCCATCCGGCCGGGTTCGCCGCGGCCTGCCTCTACAAGGCGGGACAAGAACAGGGGAAGTGGGTGACGCAAAGCGACGTCGCAGAGACAGGTAACGTCACGCCAACGACTGTCCAGACGCATCACGAAACACTCGATGAACTCGCGGTCTAGACTGGCCAGGTAGGAAGCGACGGCGACCCATTCTCCCAGGTAATCGCTTCTACCGCCGCCGGCAACTGCTGGAGTCGGTCATCGAGGACGGCGAGTGGGTGCGCATCAAGAAACGACGCGCTATGCCGATCGACGGACGCGTCTTTGTGATTGAGTTGGATGTGACAGGGCCCAAGGTCCGGATGGTCGGCGTCTTGGTGGAAGCCGAGCATTAGGTTCCGGTCCGGTTCGACCCAGTTGATGCGGTAGTATTCATGGTCGACGCCGGCAGGGTACCAGAAGCGAATCTCGAGTCGTGCGGTCGTCGCATCGTAGGAGTCACTCAGCAACGTCGTCGGATCGACATCTCCGATAACGTACCGGGGTCGACGTCGAGACGGGCGATAGCGAACATCCTCACACCCAGCTTGATTCGTCAATCGGTCGTGAACGTCGCGGAGGAGAGTCCGCTGTGTATAGCGGTCGCGACCGGCGAGAAAGATCATTCTGTGAGAGAGGGGGATTAGCTCGTGGCGCGGTCAGCCACGTCGGTCATCTGCTCGCGGGCGGCTTCGACGTCGGAGTAGAGTTCCAGTGCGTGCTTGATGAGGCGGCGATCCTCCTCGTTCTCACGCCAGAACGCGATGACGTCGCGGCGCTCGCGAAGCTCAGCACTTGCGAGATCACCGTCGGCGAGCGACTGTTCGAGCTCCTCCCACGTCTCGACGTCGTAGGTGGCCTGCCACTCCTCGATCTCCTCGGTGATCGCGGCCAATTCGTTGAGTAGCTCCTCGCGCGCGTTTTCTTCGATGAGCGTACGGATCTCCTCGAAGAGCAGGCGCGTATAGTCCGGCTGGTAGCGCGTGGTCTCGCCGGCCTCGACGCGGCGCAGCTGGCCCTGGTCGACGAGATCCTGGAGTTCCTCGTTGGTCGTACTCCAGGCAGCGTCGGCCTGTTCGCTAATCCAGTTGACCGACCGCGGTTCGCGAAGCGTCTCGGCGACTGCTCGAATACGGTCGCGGGCGCTCATAGATTCAGTCCACGACTGGACGCCATCTCCCGAAGATTCGGACATGCTTGGCACCTCTTGCGACTGTGTTAGCGCTGAACTTTCATATATGTTTGTGCTGTCTCGCATAATCAAGAGGTCATTACAAACGAGGGCGTCCGGAGGTTGAAATACGAATCCGACGGAAGCTACGAGCCAACCGATGTACAACCAATATACTGACTTTGCGGAACTGCGGCCGACCGGCGAGGCGTCGCACATTCCGGATACGAGGCTGGATGACGGGTGTGAAGGTAACCCCAGACGGCAACGTGTCGCAACGAGCACTGACGGCTACCCTGCTGCGCCGACGATAACCGACGGCGAGTGCCGGTCCTGTGGGGCGTCAGTCCCAGACGGGCAGACGAAATGCCGGTTCTGTCTTACCAACCATCTCGGGAATGACGCGACTAGCACGGACGAGACAGCGTCGACGACGGTCCTCGGCATCGTCCACCTGGTCGTCGAGTCGACCACGTTCTACGGCGCCGTCGCGAAGGGCGGCGCGGCAGCGAACCTCCTCTCCGCCAGCGAGGAGGAGCCGGCCGTCGACGACTACACGCTCATCTACGATCTCGACGAGGCGCCGGCACGCCAGCTGGCCGAGCAATGGCCCTCACTCCCCGACGCGGTACAGGTGGCGTCAGAGGAGGGAGAGCGGCTTCTCAGTGCCGCCCGTGACCGGACTGGGTGGCACGGCCAAGAAGCGTCGGAACGTCCGGAGCAGGCCCCGACGTGGCTCTACGACCAGCGTGGGGACGGCATCCGCGACGCGTCGCGTCTCGACGCGGTCCTCGACGACGCCGCCGACGCGGTGTGGCTGGTTCCAGCGATGGCGCTGACCGAATCTGCTGGCGAAGCTGCGGCAGATCGCCAGGCGTCGTCGGTGCCGACGACGCAGGAACTCGACTGTGAAAACTGTGGACGAGCGACTGATCACCAGTTCAAGACCCATGAATCGGTCTCGGATGAGACGTGGACGGGACAACCGATCTGGGAGTGTCGGGTGTGTGGCTCGGCTCGCTACGGCCCCAATCTCGAGTAAGGCCAGTACTGGGCATCGGTTAACCAACAACCTGCGAGTGCCGTCGAGATTCGTTGGTTAAGACTGGGATCTCTTGCAAGCCCGACGCCAGTCTCGATGGTGGGTCTTTCCGCGCCAGCGAGCGGTGAGGCGCTTCCGATGGAGCAAGAGTTCAAACAGGGCTACCGGATGCATCGTATACTCAGCAATCTCAACCGACTCGACGTCGAGCAGCTCAATTGGATGTGGGTCGTCGTTCTGCTGGAGGCGGTTTGCGTACTCCTTAGCAGGGTTCGTGAACCGGCCAGTTGTGACGACCATTCCGCGTTTGGGGCCGTCGAAGTCGAAGGTCGCGATCGCCGAGTGGAGCTTCTGGACGACCGGCCGCCCGACCGTCCCCGTGTGCTTGCACTCGACGATGATCGCACGCCGCCTGCCGTCGACGACCTCCTCCATGATGACGTCGCGACCCTCGTCAGCCGTGCGATTGGCCTGGCGGACGTTCTCATAGCCGAGGTTCCGGAACACGTCCTCCATCACGTCCTCGAACTCGAACCCCGAGAGATCGTCCAGTACAGCCATCCTCAATGATGTGGACAGTACGTTGCAACTGCCAAATACGTTGCCGAAAGTAAAATAAGGGTATCAACGTTAGAGCGTCGCATTGTGGAGAGCGGTGAAGGCTGTAAGCCACGATCTGGCTGAGCTGGCGGTACTCTGAAATTGGTGGTAGAAGCGTCTGGTTCGGTATGTGAAGATCCCGAGCCACGCTTCGATGAGCGACCGATTTCCCCACGTTTCACGCTCGAATTCGCAGTCTAAGAGTTCGAGCGGCCAGTCGTACCACGGGCCGCGGTCGGCCCGCACCAGCGGGCGACCGCGGCACCGTTCGAGGACATCCTTCAAAAACAGAAGCGCATCGAGGCTCGATCGGCCAGGAGAGACTTCGACGGCAAGCTCTTTCAGCGTCTCACAATCGACTGCTGCCCAGAGGTAGTACTCGTCGATCCCGGCAGTCGGGCTCGAAGAGGTGCTTCAACCGATGAAACCACTGCCTGATCGCCTCGTACGAGCGATTAACGAACGGTTCGATTCGCCGGTATGAGAGGCCAGCATGGTACAAAAACGCCGTGAGGACTCGCCGACGAAGCGGCGTGTCCTCACGGGAAAATACTTCCTGCTGGCGAGCCTTCTCAACCATGCGGTCGAGGATCCTCAACTCACCAACTTACCCTTGCTCGGTCGCTTCCTTCACGCTAAGGTTGACACCCGTCCGGTGAGGGAACCACTGCGATTTAGAGGGTCTTCCGAATCACCTCGTTCACCATATCGATGGCAGCGTCGACATCCGCAGCACCGTCGTCGTTGGTCACGCTTGGATGATGCGCAGAGTATTCAGCGAGCCCGCGCGCCCGGAGAATCGTTCGTAATTCGAGTTGAGAGATGTCCGGATGATACTCCCGTTCTTCGCCTGCCATCTCCTGAATACTGTACAATAGGTTCTGGCGAAGCGTCTGGAACGAGATCGTCTCTGCCGACGACGTCTTCCGGGCGAATATCGCGACGTCGTAGTCGATTTTCGTCTCAGCACCGGGATTTTCGACATCCATTAGCGGAATTGCGCCTCGGATCTGGAACCCAGTTTGCACTAGAATTGTGGCAATATCTCGCCATGCACTTTCCTGACCGATGTGGAACAGACAAACGAGATCACCATCAGCCCTCAGGGTGCGATAAATTTCGTCGAGGCCATTTCGAAGTGCTTGGCGATAGTACGCCTGGTCTTTCCCACGGTGTTCGTTGATCGCAATCTCTCGGAGCTTCGGGACATGGGTCGACGAAAACTCGGAATAGTGATCACTCAGGACCTCGCGAAGCCAGACGTAGTGGAAATCGTGGAGTTCACCTTGTTGCACCGCGTCGTAGTACGGCGGGTCGATGACCGCACAATCTACGCTTTTGGTCTCGATATCGAGTTGATCAACACTCGACACAGCCAACTGCTTGATCCGCTCGGTGCGGAGGGCTTCCTCTGGAAGTTGGATTTCGGCTCTATCGCCCGCAGGTGTCCGTAGTGTTTCGGAGGGAGACTCGAGGTATGTTTTGGCGGCCACATACCGGTCGTACGCACTCCTCAAGGATCCCTTCCACTCGTCGACGAGTGGGTTTGCTTCGACCGTTTCGACGGGGATGCTGTGCCTGAACGTTCGGAATATGGTCTGGACAGAATCCCCTCTCGTGTCCCACCTGGCGTGAATATTGTTGTAGTGCAGCGTCGCCACGACGAGCGTTACGATCGTTTCTGCCACTTCTCGAGGCTCTTGTTCGTCTGCGAGTTCGAGTAATTGTCCGAGGGCGATGCGTTGGCGCTCGGTGAAAAGTTGCTGATACTGTTCGTACCCGTAGTCCAGTAAGCGGCCCGTCGTCTTCCCCTCCTGGATTTTCGAGATCGGGAGTGGGAGCGTTCCAAGTGATTCGCGATACTCAGACTGCGCCTCTGCCAGAGCTGTGGTATCTGTGTCGTTCAGCTCTCGATACCGGCGATTGCCATCACCGTCCTCGTAGAACACAGCGTATCGTTGATACGATGGTGTTCGATCCCGACTGTCGAAATACTCCCGCAGGTCGGTTTGAACTCCACAGTTACACTCAAACGTGCCACGCTGACAGTTTCCGTCTTCTGGGACGAACGATTTCTGACAACACTCACAAGTTACCTGTTCAGATCGATCTGCCGACGTCCGCAAAATCCGATCGTCACAGTCTATATTGGGGCAGAGATAGACCGACTCCCCCTGGTCGTTGTTCGACAATTCAAATAGGGTGTGGAGCTCTAGTGTGTCGCCACAGTCCGGACAATCAACTGTGAGTGCCATGAGATAGGCAAGAACAGTTTCCTCAGCAGGCGCGTCGAAATACGGACCCACCTCGTCCGCTGCCGCTTCGAGGAAGAAATTGAACGTCTCGTCGAAATCTGCCGGTCCGTGGACTGTCTGGCGAACCACCCACCACAGAACTGGATTGTAGTCGAATCCGACGGTATCGACACCCAGACGTGCCCCTTCGATTACTGTCGGCCCAGCCCCCATCGTCGGATCCATGACGAGCGAGTCTGACTCCGTGAGTGGAGACGCTTCGACGTAATCACCGTGCCACTCACCGTCGCGATACTCAAGGAGATCGCTGGCCGTCGTATCTTTATCTGAGAGTGTCGCTAAGAGAAGAAACCGCAGGAGTGTTCCGCCGCGGTTCCCGAACGTCCGGAACCAACTGTACGCAGGACGGTGATGGTGAGGGGCGTATGGCTCGAATTCGGCAGCCGAACGCATCTCCTCCAACGGTAGCTTCTGCCATGGATCCATTGTCCCCGACCTCTGCCTGACAGCCGAAATATCTTTCATTTACCGGGGAATGAGGAAGGGTGTGTCTGGACTCACCGACCGATGTGGGTATACTATCGAGGCTGACGATGTCGGTGAGCACAGTCGAACTGTGGGCAGCTGCTGTTGGCGACCAGTAACAGGCGATCGAAATCGCTGTATCTGGCATGCTACTCTGGCACAAAAAGAGGCAGACGAACTTCTAAATCACGTCTCTCCAGGAACGAATCACCTCGGCGGAGCTTTCGTTCAGGATGTGTCGTTTCCAAACGGAGCTGCGATCACCTCGAGTGTATTCATCAACGCTGATCTCCGACAAACAGACTTTAGCAACACTGACCTTCGAGAGACTACGTTCGGTGAGGCAAACTTAGCTGACACTGACTTCACTGAGGCGATTCTGAGAGAGACGCAGTTTGCGGCGAGTGACCTCTCCGGGGCTTCTCTAACGCAGGCGGATCTGACGGAGGCCGATTTGTCGAACGCACTGGCGCCGATGGTCGATCTCACGGGAGCAGATCTCCGAAACGCCGATCTTGCCAACAGTGACCTTCGCCAAGTGACTCTGACGAACGCCCACCTTGAGGGAGCCTCATTTCGCGAGGCGAGGTTGTGGGGGGCTGATTTAGCAGACGCCGATCTAACCGTGGTCGCCTTAGCGGGAGCTGATCTTCAGGAATCCACTCTCAGAGGCGCCCGGTTGTCGCAGTGTGAATTGGACAACACCAGTTTCCGTGAGGCAGATCTCTCGGGAGCGATCCTCCAGTCTGCAGCATTAGAGAATGCACGGTTGCAGTCGGCGACCCTTCGGGGAGCGACACTCGTTCACTCTGACCTCCGAAGCACGTTCTGCAGACAGACCGATTTCACGGAGTGTGACCTCCGGAACGTAACTGCGGAACGAATGTACGCGCCGGAAGCAGAGTTCGACGGCGCACGTCTTACCGAGGCCAATTTGCGGCAAGCCGAGGTAACGAGTGCCTCGTTCGATGGCGTCGACGCGTCGGGAATCGACGTGACTGAGGCAGATTTGAGCGCGACTGATTGGTCGGATGCAGATCTCTCCGGGGCGACGTTCGATCAGGCAGATCTCTCCGGAGCAACGTTGTCAGGCGCCGATCTTTCGGGGGCGACGTTCAACCAGGCGACACTCAAGGATGCAGACCTTTCAGGTGCCGATTTAACCGACGTCGAATTGTCTGATACAGCGTTGACGGGTGCACTGTTGCGAGAAACGAGACTAGCCCCAGAAACCGCTTGTGGGGCTGATTTTACAGAGGCAGATCTCACTGGAGCCGATATCTCGTCTGGCCAGTTCGACGATTCGACGTTCCACGAAGCCACTCTCTCCGACGTAACAGGGACAGATGCCAGTTTTGTCGGTGCTGATTTGGAGGACGCTACTCTCGATGCGTGTGATTTGCGCCGGACTGACTTTCGACGTACTCGTCTCCACGGCGCTTGGTTGCGGGATATTCGACTTGACGAAGAATCGGATTTCGGCCGCATGTGCTATTACGAAGGGGAGTCGGACAAAGCACTGGAATCGAACCTCACAACTCGCGACCAGCGACTTTTCGAGCATACCGACGGACAATCGAAGACTGGTGCGATCCGTCACCTCCTCGGGGATGTGTATCCAGGACTGGTGCGATTTACGAATCGAGTTCGTCCCTCTCACCAACTCGAAGACGAGACCGCGGAACTCGACGATGCGATCCGTGTTTACCGAACGTATCAACGACTCTTCAGAGAGAACTCTCTCCCCAGCCTTAGTCGACGATACTACATCCGAGAGCGTCATGCGCAACGAAAGCTCGCCCTCACAGAGAACCAGTTCACGCGCTGGGCGAAGCTTTCGCTGCAGCGGTGGACGATGCTCTACGCGGAGGGACCGGCACAGGTGGTCCTGACCTCGATGGTCCTCATTTTCGGATTCGCGATTCTGTTACCGTTCGTTGGTTTACAGCGGATCGACGGCCAAGGAGTGGCTATTCCCACATCTGGATTGGAAGCTATCGTGACCGGACGGGATCTCCTCAGTTACAGTATCAAAAACTTTCTCGCGCTCGGTAGCAATGAGTTCGAAGCGATTGGCTGGGGTGAACTCCTCGTGATGGTCGAGGCATTCACGGGAGCGCTCTTACTGGCGTTGTTGGTCTTCGTCCTCGGACGCCGGGCGACACGATAGTGACTCGTTCAATTTAGTGGACCGTACTTAGCGGCCATCCTACTGTCGATACTGCATGGAGAAACCTGCTACCAGCTGCTCTTCCGAACCGCCCAGAGACCGGATCAACATCTGATTTCCGAACACGAACGAGAATACGTATATGGTGTCTATTTCGGGTCGTTAGTGTTTATTGCCCTCGAGAGGGGTGCGGAGAGATTCACTCCCCGTCACCGAGCCATGACCGAATTAGAGTACCCCTGGCGAGACGAATCGCCCCGTTGTGACCCCTACTGGAAGCAGGAGTTGAGGATGAGGTCGAGAGTTTATAACCCGTTGCGGGGGAACCGCGGAGGGAGGTGACGGAGCTTTGACCGACCATATTTGTGACTACTGTGGCGAGACATTTGCGACCTCCAACGAGTTGGGAGGCCACGTAACCGCGGTCCATCGTCGCGACCAGATCGTAACGGACGCAGACTTAATTCTCGACGACATTCAGCGTGTCGCAGAAAAATTAGGAAAACCGCCGACAGCAAAGGAGATGAGCGAGCACGGAGAATACTCCCAGCGCGTCTGCCAGAACAAATTCGGGAGTTGGAACGAGGCACTTCGTGAGGCTGGCTACGCTCCAAATCGGAAATTCCGACTCACCGATCAGGACCTATTGGATGAGATTGACCGCCTTGCGGAGCAACTCGGTCGCCCGCCATCGAGCGGGGAGATGGATCGGATTGGGGAGTATCACAGATGGACGTATGACCACCGGTTTGGCGGGTGGGAAGAGGCACTCACCGAAGCTGGCTTCTCACAACCACGGTCCTATCAAGAATGTTCAGAGATCCCGTACGGGCCAAATTGGCTGGAGCAACGGCGGCAAGCATTGGAACGTGACGACTTCCAGTGAGTCAACAACAGAGTCCCGACAACGTCTCGATCGACGAGATCCCGGTCGATATCGACAACACGCAATCAGCGGAAATCGATCCCGCCGACGTCCCCGACGAAATCGAGTCCATCACCCGTGGGCTCGCCGGTGAGCAGCCGCCGACGAATCCCATAGTGGTTCTCAAAGCGGCTCGCTGGTGGTATCTACACGGCAAGGGCGGCACGGATCCCGCCTTCCAGTGGGTCATCGAGTGGACGCGTCACCTTGCGACTGACACACCCAGCGACGTTGAGCGGTTCGACGCGTACCTCGAGTACCTCGTCTCGGTCGGCTTTGCGGACGAACGCCACGAGCTCCGCTGACCGATAGATTCGGTTTTTTGAACGCCCCTAGGGGTGCGGCGCGGTCTGAACAGACGCAGTCGCCGTGACCTTGATTCGGAGAACACAATGGCTACGACTAATGACTCGTTGGTCTACTTCGACCAGACCGACACGCGATCCGACGAGATGAACAGCACTATCGAACAGTGGATCGACGACCTCGTCGCCGGCGTTGACGACGCGCAGACCAGCGAAGAGTTCCAAGAATGGCTCGACGTCCAGAGTCGCTTCCACGACTACTCCTACCGGAACACGCTCCTCATCAAGCGGCAGTGCCCCGAGGCGACGCGCGTCGCGGGCTACCGAACGTGGCAGGAGGAGTTCGACCGGCACGTCCAGGAAGGGGAATCAGCCATCTGGATCTGGGCGCCGATCATCACGAAGCAGTGCCCGGAGTGCGAGAACTCGCCGAGCTACCACAAGAGCAGCGACTGTGACTACGACGAGACACCGCCTGAAGAGTGGTCGAAGGGGCTCGTTGGATTCAGACCCGCACCGGTGTTCGACATCTCCCAAACCGACGGTGAGCCGCTCCCCGACCTCGACACTGAGGCGACTGGGGACGCTGGCGACCTCGTTGGTCAACTGACCGACACCGCGGATGAACTCGGCGTCACTGTGCAGATCATTCCGGCCGACGAGTGGACCCACGGTGAGGCAAAGGGCATTTGCGAGCAGCTGAGTCTCGTCGATATGCAGCCGCGTGTCGAGGTTCGGGATCGGGAGAACGACGCTGATCTCGCCCGGACGCTGATTCACGAGTACGCACACGCCCTGCTCCACTTCGACGTCGATGACGACCTCGAGCGGGCGAAACGCGAAGTCGAGGCCGAAGCCGTCGCGTACGTCGTCGGGCGCTACTGCGGACTCGACACTAGCGGGTCAGCGTTCTACCTCGCAGCGTGGGAGTCGGATGATCCCGAGATCGTTCGCGACCGACTCGGCCGGATTAGTCGAACGGCACAGGAGCTCATCGACGTTCTCGAAGGCGAATCCGCGTCCTAACCCAGTTAACCAACGTAGTTTGGTATTTTCGAGTTACAATGCAACTTGCTCGCTGAACGAGCTACTGTTCAGGTAGCACAGATCTTGTCGACCGTCTCGATAATACATTACGAGAGAAAGGACCAAGAGATGGGTTCCTTCTCTGTTGGTTAAGTTTTTTGCGCTGCGGAGTGGCGGAGGCACGTTCTGACTTCCGTCGCAGGCTCTGTTGAAATTTTATTCTTCGGACAGGTTCTCACCAGAAACAGCCGGTCACTGAAGAGTGCCTATTGATCAAGAGATCTCTCAAACTGATCGAGACCCTAGCAGATGAATGTTTGAGAGTCGGCGTGTCGCCGTCGAAAAGGTCGGCGAGTCGGAGTACGAACATCTAATTGAACCCCCACTCATATACGAATCAATGACTGAGGCTGGTCAGCCCGGTGAGGGCGCCTCAGAGGAGACCGAGCACGAACAGCACATTCAATATCTCGAACAGTATCGACGCCGATTGGATGGGGCGATGTTCGCGGGCGACCTGGCCTGGTGGGAGATGGACGTCGAAACGGGGGATGTCACCTTCCACGAGAACAAGCCCGATATGCTTGGGTTTTCACCGGCGGACTTTGACCATTATGAGGACTTCACTGAACTCATTCATCCTGACGATTACGAGGGGGCGATGGAGGCGATGCGGGACCATCTCGAAGGACGGGCTGAAAAATATGACACCGAATATCGGATTCGGACCGCCTCGGGTGAGTATCGCTGGTTCCACGACGTCGGTGGAGTCACCGAGCGACGTGACGATGGAAGTCCACTGAAAGTGACGGGTGTCGTCATCGACATCACTCGCCGTAAGAGGGTCGAACAGGGGCTCCGTGAGCGCAACGAACAGCTCGCGTTGCTCAACCGCATCGTCCGTCACGATATCCGTAACGATATGAGTGTCATCGATGGGTGGGCCGAGTTACTTCGGGACGAACTCTCACCCGAAAACGAAGAGATGCTCGACCGAATACTCCGAGCCAGCCAACATACGACCGAGCTCACGCGGGACGTCCGTGATTTGATGGCAGTACTCGGTGCGGACAGTGCTGCTGTCGACTTGCAACCGGTCGACGTCGTCCGTGTTTTCGAGGACGAAGCCGAACGGGTTCGCCGCGCTTTCGACACCGTCGAGATTCAGATCCGGAGTGAGCGGTCCCGTATCGACGTCCAGGCGAACGCGATGCTCTCATCGCTCGTTGGCAATCTCCTGAACAATGCCGTTCAACACAACGATGAGGAGACAGCGGAAATCAGGGTCGACATCGAGGCTCGGGAGGAGTCGGTCATCGTGACTATCGCGGACAACGGGCCAGGAATACCGGAGACACAGCGTAACAGTCTCTTCGAGCAGGAGACGAAAGGGCCCAATAGCGACGGGACGGGGCTTGGATTGTACCTGGTGGACACTCTTGTCGACATCTACGGCGGGGATATATCGGTGGGTGACAACGATTCAAAAGGCACGGTGTTCACTGTCGAACTCGAACGTTCTGTGGATCGCTAACTCCCCGCCGTTCGGTCAGTCCGGTCCTTTTGATGGAATAGAACAGATGGTTACTGCCTGTCGCTCGGTCTCGTTACGAAGTCTGGATATTAGCCAGAGTTGAGATTCATTGCTAGGTGTGGTATCTGTATTGACCGATTCGTAAGTAACCTGTATCGACCGATCTCGATTCAAGTATGTGAACTGTTCTATGACATCGCGCGCGATGGCTACTCACGGCCTGCGGTCACGCTGTTGTCCCAGAACAGTACTTTCGCCCCGCTTGCCCGAATTATAAGTCACAGAGTCTCAAATATTGAGGAGGGGGAGTACTGCTGGGTCGGTTCAACAACCAGATCTGTTATAAAAAGTGTCACACGCTCCCTCTCCCTTCAAAGTAGCCCGTGAACTCGTGAGAATGACTCCTAATGACCCAGAGACAGTCCGTGGCGACTGCTCGTTCTGCGGCGAGACGGTCACCGGTCGGCACGCAATCATCCACTACGAAACCGCTGGCGGTGATCCGGGCGTGTGGGCTGAATGTCCAAGTTGTGGCGAGATCGTTGACCCCATCCATGCTCAGTAAACAGTTCATCCAGCAGATCGTCAGGCTTGAGTTGCCATCGACAACGCACCACGAGTGCCGTCACTGTGGGTACAGCGTGAAGAAGGACGTCGATGAATGTCCACAGTGTGGCTCTGACGAGATTGCGGCCTACGATCTCGAGTAATGGCTGAACTGGTCACGGTTGGGAGAGACGGTTTAATACCTTATGTAGCACCTGAACGCTAATATGGCTCCAATTGTTACATAAGGTATGGAGCAGCCGTCACCACCCACCTCGCTCCCGAAGTATCTCGCAGAGGGACTCCCGAAACAGGATACGGAGACGCTCCAAGAGGTACAGAACTATATTGAGGCGCTCATCGAGTATCGCGACCAGTCGGTTGACACCGACGAGCTTCCCGAGACCGCCGAACCTGTCGGGGAGTCCGATAGCGCAGGAAGCGGGACCGTCGTCAAAGAGAAAGTCACCTGTGGCGACGACAGCTGTAAATGCGTAAGCGGGAATCCCGCGGATATGCACGGTCCGTACCTCTATCGCTACTATCGTGAAAACGGGACGATGAAATCGGAGTACGTCGGCAAGCCGGGAAGTGAGTAGTGGTGAGTCGGTCGACGTAACGAGGAGAACACGCCACGGTCGACATCGACTAACGAGCATCCCGGGGAGAGGTACGCTTTTCACTGTACGGCTACTTAGATAACGATAATGAACTGGGACAGTGAGCGAGAGATGGCGAAGGACGTCGAGGAGAACGAGGAACTGTACGAGGCGCTCGCAGACGACGACACCGACGACGACGAAGAGTAATCAGCGATACTCTTCAGGAAGGACCTCGCCGAAGAACTGAAGCCAGACGCGATACAGCTCGTCCGTTTCATACAATCTGTCGAGATGGATCGGAGGTATCTCTCTTCGAACGTCGTGTGACTCAGCTCGTACCCGTTTGACCCGCTCCGTCGACCATTCTCCCGGTTCGATCCCGTTGTCACGGAGCAGCTTTCGCAATGTAACGATCGCAGTACGGTGGTTCGCATCCGGGAAGAAGTGTTTCCCTACGAGCGCGTGTATCCAGAGCGCGCACTGTTCGGGAAGCGGCCGATTAGTTGGGAACTCCTCGAGAACCCGTTCGAGATCGCCATTTCTCACTCGCCAGATCTCCTCTCGCTGTTCAAGGAACGACTCGTCGTGTGGATTGTCGTAGTGATGGCCATCTGCTCTCAGAAATTGCGTATTTCGGAATTTGAAGTTCTCCGGCTCGATCGACGAAAGATCCGTGATACGAGGGGCTGGATCCGTCGAGTCTGTCATTCGTTACACACCCCAACTCATTCGATCTACATTACTTGTGGGGGGACATGCGTATCCGGTTCCTCATCAGCTATCTAGCCTCGCAGAAAACTGCGTTCAATAGTCGGAGATATCCGACTGAAGCAGATTGTTATCGTCGGCTGTCGACTGGATGATGTTCGCGAGC
>Ga0208138_100424_pt1 | contig 18723 bp, 12 predicted proteins | sample AntRauMetaRauer3_FD_184786 | JGI IMG/M metagenome (GOLD analysis project Ga0208138, IMG submission 184786) | Saline lake microbial communities from Rauer Lake, Antarctica, in enrichment culture - Antartic Rauer Lake 3 Metagenome Rauer3 (SPAdes)... ...
CAGTTTATGTCTGGCGGCCATAGCGGTGTGGCACCACCTGAATCCTTTCCGAACTCAGAAGTGAAACACACCAGCGCCGATGGTAGTGTGGGGTCTCCCCATGCGAGAGTAGGTCACCGCCAGACTATTAACAGGAAGACCCCGGTGCTGACGCGCCGGGGTTTTTTTATGTGCGTTAAAAAATACCTCGCTCCAGCAGCGGCTACGACCAAAGTCCAATTTCCCCTATTAACAATCCCACTTACATTTGTTAGCGACCCAAAAACAATAATGTTGAACAACTGGAGGGGACGTTATGGCATTCGAAAGCGAATCTCATGCCAAAGCGTATTGGAAAGAGAACCTCAGCTTGATGCTCAAGCTGTTAGTTGTATGGTTTATCGTTTCCTATGGCTTTGGAATTATACTGGTGGACGTGCTTAACGAAATTACTTTTTTTGGCTTTAAGCTGGGATTTTGGTTTGCACAGCAAGGCTCCATTCTGACTTTCATCGTGCTCATCTTCATTTATGTGAAGGGCATGGCCGCGTTAGATAACAAATACAATGTACACGAGGACTAAGGCGCTATGGATATTCAAACGCTCACCTTTATAATCGTCGGCCTGACCTTCGCGCTATACATTGGTATCGCAATTTGGTCACGTGCTGGCTCAACGAATGACTTTTATGTAGCAAGCGGTGGTGTCAACCCGGTAATGAACGGGATGGCCACAGCTGCAGACTGGATGTCTGCTGCTTCTTTTATCTCAATGGCGGGTATCGTAGCCTTCGCAGGTTATGATGGTTCTGTTTACCTGATGGGCTGGACTGGTGGTTATGTCTTATTGGCCATGTGTCTTGCTCCTTACTTACGTAAGTTTGGTAAATTCACTGTGCCGGACTTTATTGGTGACCGCTACTACTCACAAACCGCTCGTACTATCGCTGTAATCTGCGCTATCTTAATCTGCTTTACTTACATTGCAGGGCAAATGCGCGGTGTCGGTGTTGTATTTTCCCGCTTCCTGGAAGTGGATATTGCAACGGGTGTTATTATTGGCGCAATTATCGTTTTCTTCTACACCGTACTCGGTGGTATGAAGGGAATCACGTACACACAGGTTGCACAATACGTCGTACTGATGTTTGCTTATGTTGTACCTGCTGTATTCATCTCACTATTAATGACGGATCATTTCTTGCCCCAAACTGGCTTTGGCGCAACCATAGCTCAAGACGTTCCGGGCGGAGGAAGTTACCTGCTTGACCGGCTCGATGGGTTATCTCAGGAACTTGGTTTTGCTGCATATACGGAAGGTATGCGTAGTAAAGTCGATGTGTTTTTCATCACAGCTGCATTAATGGTCGGTACTGCTGGTTTGCCTCACGTTATCGTGCGTTTCTTCACCGTACCTAAGGTACGCGATGCGCGTCGCTCTGCGTTCTGGGCTCTGACCTTTATTTCTGTGGTTTACTTAACAGCGCCTGCTATTGCTGCGTTTGCAAAGGTCAATATGTTCAACACTATCAATGGTCCTGAATTAACGGGCGTTGAATATGAAAATGCACCAAGCTGGATTAAAAACTGGGAAAAAACCGGTCTGATCACTTGGGAAGATAGGAACGATGACGGCAAAATGTTCTATTCAGGTGATGAGCGCAATGAGATGACTATTGACCGCGACATCATGGTTTTAGCTAACCCTGAGATTGCTGATTTGCCAGCCTGGGTGGTTGCACTTGTAGCTGCCGGCGGTGTAGCTGCTGCGCTCTCTACATCTGCAGGTCTACTACTGGTTATTTCGACGTCGGTTTCGCATGACTTGTTGAAACGAAATTTGGCACCGAATATTACGGATAGGCAGGAGCTTTTCTACGCCCGACTCGCAGCTGCGGTTGCAATAATTATCTCTGTTTACTTCGGTATCTATCCGCCCGGCTTCGTGGCGCAGGTGGTAGCCTTCGCGTTCGGCTTAGCCGCAGCGAGCTTCTTCCCTGCTATCATCATGGGCGTATTCCATAAGCGTATGAACCGTGCAGGTGCAGTAGCGGGTATGGTTGTCGGTATACTGTTTACCTTCTGCTACATTGTTTACTTCAAGTTCGTCGCTCCGGAGTTAAATACTCAGGAAAACTGGTTATTCGGTATCTCACCGGAAGGCATTGGTACTTTAGGTATGATAATCAACTTTGTTGTTGCGGTTATTGTGCATAAATTTACTGGTGACGCCCCAGAAGAGATTCAGGAGCTGGTTGAGTCCATTCGTTATCCGAAAGGATCGGGTGAAGCTCAGTCTCACTAATGAATAACATAATACAGTTAAAGCCCAGCCTTAGAGCTGGGCTTTTTATTGACTAAGTTGTTTTAATACACAAAACTGAAATCAGCTTTGACACATTGGGGTTAGCTCATGGAAGTGAATGCGTTTCTAAAAGATTGCCCTCCGTTTGATACGTTATCTGAAGAGCAGCGAAATTGGGCTGTATCTCAATTGCAGTCAGTTTATATGAATGAACAGAACTGCAATAACATAATGAAAGACATGCGACCTGCGCTTTTTATAGTGCGTTCGGGCGTCTTTGATTTGCGAGGTGCAGACGGACGATTAATTGAGCGCTTAGAAAGTGGCGATCTCTTCGGCTATCCGTCGTTGTTGTCGGGTCGCGAGGTGGTGAATAAACTTAAAACAATAGAAGATGGCATTGTTTACGTTTTGTCTCAGTCTGCCTTTGATCGTCTTCGTAATGTGTCGAAACCCTTCGAACAGTACTTCATCAGGGCACATGGTCAACGCCTACTAACAGAGCAAAAAAGCGACGAAAATGAAGAGCTCGACTGGAGTGAGCAAACGGTCGGTAGTGTCGTAACAATGCCACCCGTTAGCTTGACCAGTGACACCTCGGTGCAGGAGGCGGCAAAGCTGATGTCCAGCAACGGTATATCGTCTGTGCTGGTTGTTGATGATACCCAGCTTGTGGGAATCTTAACGGACAGAGATCTGCGAAACCGCGTTGTGGCTGAAGGGTTACCACTTGACGTTCGCGTTGCCGCGGTAATGACGCAATTACCTGAGTCTGTTTATGAAAACCGATCATTAATGGATGCGCTGACAACAATGACTTCCAGCAACATCCATCATCTGCCCGTGGTTAACGATCAAAATCAACCTATGGGCATGGTGACAGCTACTGACTTAATCAGACAGCAACGAAGTGATCCGGTGTTTCTCATTAGTGCCATTCGTAAAGCCAGTAGCAAAGAGCAGTTGATTGAAGAGGCCAGAAAGCTTCCGGACTACCTACAAACTTTTGCCAGTCGCGTAAAACAAACCTCAATATTGGGTCGTCTTATGGCGTCGGTTACCGACGGTATGACACGCCAGCTTATACAGTTGTACGAACAAGAGAATGGCGCTGCACCGGCTGCATACAGTTGGCTCGCATTTGGCTCGCAAGGAAGGGAAGACCAAACGTTAAGTTCTGACCAGGACAATGGCTTGTTATTGAGTAATGGTTTAACCGATAAACAAAAGGACTGGTTTGCCGGTTTGGGTGAGTATGTTTGTGAGGGACTCAATGAATGCGGTATTCCCTCATGCCCGGGCAATATTATGGCATCTAATCCTGATTGTCGCGGCACAATAGATGAGTGGGAAAAGCGTTTTACTAGCTGGATAGAAAGCCCGACGCCGAAGGCTCTGATGTATTGCCAGATATTCTTTGATAGCCGTCCGGTGGTGGGACCCGGTAAGTTCTATCAGGAGTATCGTAAGCAAATAGCTGATTTAGCCAAGAATGAAATGTTTTTAGGAAATCTGGCTATTTTAGTCAATAAAATAAGTGTTCCACTTGGGCTTTTTAATCGGCTGCGTACAGAGGGCACGGATGATGGTGACACCATTGATATCAAGCGCTACGGAATTGCACTTATTAATGATATTGCCCGCATTTATTCTCTGCAGTCAGGGCTTACATCGCCGAGCACGCCTGCAAGACTGGCAGCTTTAAAAGGCAGCAAACTACTGAATCGCCGTGATAACCAGTCGCTGCTCGAAGCCTGGGAGTTCCTGACTCAACTGAGGTTGAATCATCAATTAAAAGTTTGGGGAACGGACAAACCCAAAAACGCAATAGACCCGGATGAGTTAAGTACCTTATCAAGGCGACAATTGAAAACCGCATTTAAGATAATTAAAGAAGCCCAACAGGGCGTAGGCCTTAAATTCAGTCGCCAGGGTTATTAGTTATGGGGCAATGGTTAGAGAAACTTGCTCATTGGTACGACCGCCGGCAAAAGTTAAAACGCCCCTGGCAAGAGTTGCGGTATGTTGCGCTGGATATTGAAAGCACTGGCTTGGATCCAAAGAAGCATCAAATATTGTCGATTGCGTGGATGACTATACATCCGCCAGTAATGCACTACGGCAATGCTCAATATCATGTTTTTGCTCACGGACAGGAGCTTGAATTAGGTCAAAGCCCGACTATTCACGGTTTAACCCAGCAAGACTTTCTGCATAGCTCAGAGCCCAAACAAACGTTCGGCATGTTAAGTCGAGCTTTGAATGATGCCGTATTAGTATGCCACCACAAAGGGATGGACTGGCGATTTTTGAAGCATATTGAGGCCGAGTACGACACCCCTTTTAAGCCGTTGGCAGTTTTTGACACATTAGCTTTTGAAAAAAGCAAACTTGAGCGCAACCCTCAGCAGCCTATTCAAGGTGGCCAATTAACGCTCAGTGCGTGTCGAAAGCGTTATAACTTACCGGATTATCATGCTCATCACGCACTAACAGATACCCAGGCATGTGCAGAGCTTTTTCTGGCGCAGTGTTACTCTTTGAAAAAAACAAATATACGCCAGGACTTAGTGTTGAACTTGAGGTAACAAATGTTGTTTTGATTAATATTTAAGACTGTTTAACAATCACACTGTTTGTTTGTTAATCAGTTAGATCTTAATTCTTCATAAAAGTACTTTTCATCCCTTGAAAAGAATCTCTGCCAGAGTTAAAAGGTTTATTCCGTAATTGGCTGTATAAACTAAAAGTTACTGAATACAGTCTCGGTCTCATGTTGCTTTTCGCCAATCAAGCAACGTTAAAAAATAATGTTCCAGGGAGTATTCTCATGAATAACAAACTGTTCCGCCGCAGTGTAACTGCGGTTGCAGTTGCGTCTACGCTTTCGTTTCCTGCGTTAGCGCAAGATAATACTGATGATCAAAATAAAATTGAAAAAATTGAAGTAACAGGCTCTCGCCTTAGCAGAGCAAGTATGGAAACCCCAGTGCCGGTTACTGTTATTGGACGTGACGATATTGTTCAAACAGGAGCTATTAACGTTGCCCAAGTACTGAATATGTCGCCTGTCGCTATTGCTGGTTCTGACCAGTCAAATTCTGCCTTCAGCACAACGACTGTTGGCTTGAACACAACAGAGTTGCGTAACATGGGCGCGGCACGTACCTTGGTTTTGGTTAACGGCCAGCGTTTTGTTTCAGGTGTTGATCCTTCGACCGGTTATGCTGTCGATTTGAACGCTATTCCTACAGTGATGATTGAGCGTATTGAGATACTAAAAAGTGCGTCTTCGGCGGTTTACGGCTCAGATGCTGTAGCTGGTGTTGTTAACATTATTACCCGTAAAGATTTCGAAGGGGTAGAAGTCAACGCTCAAACAGGTATTTCAGCAGAGCACGATCGTCAGACCCAAAATATCAATTTTACTACAGGTAAAGATTGGGCTGATGGTAATGCATGGTTCTCTTTTGGAATCGATAACGATGAAGGGTTAAAATCAACTGACCGTTCGTTCTCCGCCGTTGACCGCGCTATTCTGCTTGACGACGATGGTAATGAATATGTTGGTGAGGTGCTGTCTTCTTATCCCCCGCAAGGCCGCATCACGACTGATAACAGCAGCTACAATGGTGATGGTACCGAGTATTCAGGCGGCTTTAACCGCGCAAGTGCGCGTCAGCTTGTAACTCCGCTTGAGCGTCGTTACGTTGCAGCTGAGATCCGTCAGAATTTGGCAAGCGATTTAAATGTATTCGGTTCTGTTCATTGGAATTCAGCTGAGACTCAAGGTTCAACGATTGAACCAACGCCATTTAACATTGGTGAAGATTTATGGATGAACCATCGTGTTGAACAGCCTATTGATGGCCTTAGTGTCTACTCGCCACTGGTACCTGATTTGCTACGCCAGAACTTGTTAGCAGAAGGTATTGATAATTTAAATGAAACCACATTTGTGCGTCGTATGAGCGAGTTTGGTGAACGCTCCACCGACGTGACTCGCGATACATTACGTCTTGCAACGGGTTTCACTTATGACATTAATTACAACTGGACCTGGGATACTTACATGACCTGGGGACGCACTAATCAAGAACAGTTAAACGGTGGTCAAGTGAACACTGATCGTGCTCGTTTAGCACTGGACGTTGTCGAGGATGATAACGGCAATCTGGTTTGTGCGGATCCAATTGCGCGCATGCAAGGCTGTGTTCCTCTGAACTTGTTTGGAGAAAATTCAGTTTCTTCGGAAGCCGTTGATTACATCTCTACTCCGGCGAAAGCAACGGGTACTGCGGAGCAGTTTGTAGTACAGAGCGTGGTATCTGGTGATCTGCCGGTTGAAATGGCTGGTGGTTTTGTCGGGCTAGCCGGTGGCCTGGAATATCGCGAAGAGAAAGGAACCTATAGTCCGGGTGACTTAGCCCAGACTGGTGCATCTAGCACTAACCGTTCTGAACCAACTGATGGTCGTTTCGATACGAAAGATGTGTTTGTGGAAACCCGTCTTCCTGTCTTGATGAACTTATCTGTTGATTTGGCTGCGCGTTACTCTGACCATTCAGCAACTGGGTCAGCAACGACCTGGAATTTGGGTACGGAGTACGAGCCAGTAGATGGCTTTAAGCTACGTGCGTCAGCTGCGACTGCTATTCGTACACCAAATATCTCCGACTTGTATTCAGGTGCAGGCGAAACTTTTGCTGCCGTTTCTGATCCTTGTGTTGACGTAACCGCCAGCTCGACAGGTAACGTAGCGGAAAACTGTCGCTCTATTGCCTCCGTTAACAATCGTATTCAAAATGATGGCTCTTTCACTTTGACACAGGCAGAGGCACAGGGTACCGGTGGTATGGTCGGTGGTAACCCAAATGTCAAAGAAGAGACAGCAGACACCTACAGCTTAGGCGCAATCTGGCAAATCACTGATGAATTATCAGCAACTGTCGACTACTACAATATTGAAGTAGAAGACGCCATTGCAATTACCGGTCGTTCTACTGTGCTTCAACGTTGCTACTCAGTTAACCCTGATAACTTCGATGCAAGCTGTAATGATCAAGTTTTCCGCAGCTCTGAAGGTGTCTTGGTTGATGTTGACAGCAGCTCATCAAACGAAAACATCATCAGTACTTCTGGTGTTGACCTTGAGTTGAACTACCGTAAAAGCATCGCGAATGGTCAGTTTTCAGCCGATCTTATCTGGAACTACATCGACGAATACTCGGTTGAGTCAATTTATGATGGCAGTGTTGAAAACTATGAAGGTGAAATTACAACGCCAAACCATAGAGCCAACCTAAACCTCGGCTATTCTTTAAATGACTTGTCCTTCTCCTGGAGAATGCGTTATTGGGACAGCGCTAAAGATTCGATGAATGGTTATAACTATAACTTCACGAACTTTGCGCCGTTAGAAGAGTTCAATAACGTCGGCTCTGTAACTTATCATGACATTTCAGCACGCTACTTCATGAACGATAACTATGAATTCAGCATTGGTGTTCGTAATGCCTTCGATAAGAAACCACCGATGTTACCGCAAGGTACGGTGAGTGGTGGAACTGGCATTAATACGGCGTCAGAAGCCTATGATGTTACCGGTCGTTACTACTTTGCCGGCGTAACGGTAAGCTTCTAATTAATTAACACTAAAAAATTAGTTGCAAACGCCAAAGCCAGTCGATGGAAACATCGGCTGGCTTTTTTGCTTTTATAATCGAATGAAATATAGCTGACATGGCATTGGGCTCATAGTATGCTCAGAAATAGATTTATGCTTAGAATAACTGGAGTACGCATGAAAGAACGAAATAACCCGTGGAGCGACTATTGGCAAAGGGGAGCGCAAGCCAGCTTTCTGGATGAAAAAGCGCGATTACAGGCTTATCAAATGCGAAAGTTTTGGTTTGAACGCGTAGAAGAAAATGAGCTTAAGCAGCCAATTGTTGATGTTGGTACAGGTAACGGTATTGTTGTTCAGTGGCTGATGGAATACTCGAAAGAAAAAGAGAAAGAGTTAAACGTTTTAGGGATAGATTCAGCAAAAATTAAGCCTTCGAACGGTATACTTAAGCTACATGGTGATACCCCTTACGAAGCTTTTAAGCTGCCCTCTAATAAAAAGGTGGGTACCTTTGTTTCTCATTTTGGCCTTGAATACGGCGATATGCAGGCCGGATTGAGAAATCTACACGCACAATTGAAACGTGGCGGAGATGTGGTTGCATTAGTGCATTCTAAGGACTCCAGCATATACAAAAATAGCAAAGTGATGTTTGAATTTTTACCGTCAGTTATTAAGCAACTTAAAAAGTCGGTAACGCCACTGCAGGAGGCCCTACTAAGGTATGGGCCAAATAACCTGCCGAAGTCAGCATTGCAGGAACAGGAAAGGTTAAACCGGTTTGCCCGGAGGTATGAGCAATATGGCGCCTTTCAAGCCATGAACTTTGTGCCGGCAGTAAAACACGCTCTAAAGGCGGCTGCACGGGGGAAGTCGGATGAGTCGAATAGTGTGTTGTCCAACTATATGAAAGAAATCAATGAGCATAAAGCGCGGTTAACGAGCGTGCTAAAGGCAACCGAGCAGTTAGGCAGTGCGGATAATGTAAAGGCGCTTTTCGAGGCTGCGGGCTTCAAAAGGGTTAAGGTACAGACAGTTGCTTTTCCTGAAACGGGAGTTATTGGCAACTGTGTTCAATCGTGTAAATGAGAACGGGGTAACTTCTTGTTATCTCCTGTTTACAGAAGGCTAAATGATATCAACAAAATCCACACGAAAAGTTTACAAGCTTTTAACTTCCTGTTAGATTCATAGCAGCTTCGACAAAAGAAGCGACATAATAAAAACGTTCCAGGGAGTTTTTACTCATGAAAAATATGACATTTCGTAAAAGCTTAACGGCAGCAGCAGTAGCTGCGTCTTTAGGTTTTCCAGCATTAGCTGTTGCGCAAGACGCCAACGACGTTAATGTAGAAGAAGAAGTTGAACGCATTCAGGTTACGGGCTCACGTATTAAGCGCGTAGACTTAGAAGGTGCTAGTCCGGTAGAAGTTATTACTGCAGATGATTTCGAAGAGCAGGGTCGTGTATCTGTTGCTGATGTGCTACGTAACGTTACCTCTAACAGCTTTGGTTCATTCATCCCTAGCTCAGGAAGTTCAGCACAGTCACAATCGACTGTAAGCTTATTGGGTGCAGGTTCTGACCGTACACTAATTTTGCTTGACGGCAAACGTATGGCGGGTTCTCCAAGCTTAGGTGGCTCATCAGTTAACTTGAGTTCAATCCCAATGGCGGCTATTGAGCGTATCGAGATCCTAAAAGATGGCGCTTCTGCTATTTATGGTTCTGATGCGATTGCCGGTGTAATTAATATTATTTTAAAAGACGACTACGAAGGCGCATCATTTAGTGTGCAGTTTGGTCGCCCTGAAGCCGAAGGCGGTGACACCAAGCAAATGTCATTTAGCACTGGTGTCAGCAATGACAAAGGCAGCATTACTTTTGTCTATGACCACCAAGAGCGTGGTGCGATCTTCGACAGAGACCGCCCTTATACTGCGCCTTCTATGGAAGACACCAATGGTGACGGCGTTGTCTCTATCTATGATGAGACTGTCGGTATTAGTTACTATGGCGCGACGCTTGAGAACCCTAATGGCGGGCTTGCAGCTTCTGCATTATGTGACGATTTAACAGCAAACGTTGAGGGTTTTGTTGGTGTATTGGACCAAGGGCCTTTGCTTGGCGGTATCGGCGGTGGTGAAGTTTGTGGTTTCGCATACTCTGGCGTATCTGCAAATAACGCATCGACTGACCGTGACTCAGTCATGACTAACGCTAGCTATATGATTAATGATGACCTTGAGTTGTTTGCACGAGGCATGTTCAGCCGCAACGATTCATTTGGCCGTTATGCACCTCCAGCAGCTCCTTACCCAGGAATTGCAGCTGATGACCCGCATAACCCATTTGACGTAGAAACTGACGGTTACTGGCGCTGGACTGATATTGGTGCTCGTGATGGCGAAGTTACCGATTACCAACAAGACTACATGATTGGGTTAAGAGGTTACTTTGGCGAAACGGCTGAGTGGGAAGTTGCTTACCATAAAGCGCGTCTAGATTATCGCCAAGTCGGTCGCTATTACCTAAGCTACGCAGGCCTTGCGTACAACAACCAAAACGATATTCCTTTGGGTTCTGAGGAAGGCGTAAACAACATGCGCGCCACTACTTATACAGAACAGCAAAATGACTTCGATCAGTACTCCATGGGTATTGGCTTCTCAGCAGGCGAATTACCTGGTGGTCAGGTTCAGCATTATGTTGGTGGTGAGTATTTCGAACAAAGTTTTGACTCAAAGTATGATGCTCAGTCAGAAGCTGGTTTGATTGGTGGCTCTGCGGGTAACTCTGCAGCTGGTTATAGAGACACTACGGCAGTTTTTTATGAAGTATCAATGCCTGTTATCGAAAACGTAAATGTTAGTGCGGCTTACCGCTATGACGACTACAGCGACTTCGGTAGTAAAGGAACTCCAAGCATTAAAGCTGAGTACCGTCCTACATCTGACCTACTGTTCCGTGCATCATGGTCTGAAGGCTTCCGTGCTCCTTCGCTATCAGAGCTGTTGGCAGCAACGTCTTACAGCGCTACCTTTGCGACAGATTATGTTGCTTGTCGTGAACAGGGTATTGCCCCTTCAGACTGTCAAGAGCGTCAATTTGATAACTTGATAGAAAGTAACGACCAGCTTGGTCCTGAAGAGTCTACTTACATCAATGCGGGTGTTGTATATTCCGGTATTGAAAACCTTTCGGTAAAAGTAGATTACTTTGACCTTGAAGTTGATAACGTAATTTCTGGAATTACCGTACAGTCGTTAATTAACGCGGAATACGGCGGTGTTCTGGATCAAATCGAAGCTCAGTACCCAGGTGTTAACCTAGATCGTGCAGCAAATGGTTCGGTAGATGGTGATGTTATCACTCGTTCTGCTAACGGAGCATTCTTGTCGCGTAAAGGTTTTGACTTCGAGCTGGGCTATGTTATTGAAACCGACTTTGGTCAGTTCCGCCTGAACAGCACCACCACTTACTTAACTGAATCTGGTGGAGATGTTTACTTTGGCGGTCCTACACAGGACTTTGCTGGCGGTCCGGGAACACCTGAGTGGCGTTCACAACTTGTAGTTAACTATGCATTTAGTGACTTCAACGTTAGCTGGACCACTGATGCGATAGCATCGACTGCAGAAGATGAGTTTTTGGATATTGGTGATGGAAACCCAGAGAACTTCCGTTATCAGTTTGAAAACCATAACGGAACTTACGTTACGCATAACTTGAACGTATCTTATACTACAGATAGTTATGGTCGGTTTACCTTAGGTGCCCGTAACCTGTTCGATAAAGGCGTTATGTTTGATGATGCTGGCTTCTGGAACGATGACACATTATATAATGCAGGCCACATCGGTCGTGAGTTCTTTGCTGGCTATAGCATCGAATTCTAAACATTTTTTATAATGTAAGAGTACGAAAAGGGGCCTTCGGCCCCTTTTTTTTGGAGTAATCATGGACTATTGGAATTCGTATTGGAATGAAAGTAATAGAGATACTTGTTTAGGCAATGTATCTGATTTTGCGATGTCGCATTTTGATAGGTTCTGGGAAAAAGCGATTTCTAGTTTTTCTCACCAAGGGGATATTAAGTCTAACGTGGAATGCCTCGACGTAGCCTGTGGTAATGGCGTTGCAAGTAGCCAAGTATCTAAGTTTATGCCTGATCATACAATTAACTTCGCCGGTCTTGATCGTGCAGATGTCAACTATGCATTAGATAACAGAAACCATGATGTAACTATGTTTACAGGAGAAAGGTTCCTGGATTTTTTTAACGCATCGAGGAAATTTGACTTAGTGATATCAAATTTCGGTATTGAATATCTGAGTATTGAAGAAGTTGAGCGGTTATTGACAGAGTATGTGGGCGGAAAGACAACGTTCGTTTTTAATATGCATGATGAAAACTCTCTAGTGTCGAAATCTAGCATCAAGGAAATAGACGCTGTAAATGAGTTTCTGAATGATGACCGGCTCTTAAGTTTAGAGGAGAGGTTGATTTCTAATTTTCAAACAGAACTAGCAAAGCAATATTTAACTCGTTTGAAAGTGATAAACGATAGAAATGCTCAACGAATCGCGGGTTGTGGGATTGCCGATTTTATTGTCAGTGAGTTTGTTCAATGCCAGAGGGAAAATAAACAATTTTGCGATTTTGCTTACATTAAAAAAACTTATACTGACTATATTAATAGACTAAGTGACCAAGTGAGAGCCGCTAAGAATACCGAGCAGCTGTTGGAGCTAGCTGCTGAGATTGGGTTACGTGGGCACACGTCAGATAAAATTAAAGACTCAAACGGGAGACTCATTTCGAACTTTAAAGTCTTTAGAAAGTGATAAGGTATTGAATTGTTATTGGTTCAGGCTCCCATCCATTGAAGAGCATGAAAACTCATTTTCGGCCATTTTCGGAAACTAAGAAGAAGAGTCGCTATCTCCAGTAAGTTTCTCTATACAAGTTACCGTAAGCAGCGATTTTCCCCCGCCTCGAGCCTAACAACTGATCATAATTAACAAAGGCTCAACTAAAAGTTTACAACTTTTTAACTTCTTGGTAAATTTGTTTCTACTTCTTACAAGAAGTTACAAGTAGTAAAACAATAAAAACATTCCAGGGAACTTTTAATTATGAAAAATTTAACATTTCGACGGAGCTTAACAGCAGCAGCAGTGGCTGCTTCGTTAGGTTTTCCTGCATTTGCGATAGCGCAAGAGCCAGTAGAAAATCAGAGCGAAGAAGAAGAAGCTAAAGAAGAAGTTGCTGAACGAATTCAGGTAACCGGCTCTCGTGTTAAGCGAGTCGATCTTGAACCAACTCAGTTAGTAGATTTTGTTGACGACAGCTACTTAAAAGATCGAGGTATTACTAACGCGATTACCGGAGTACTAGATCTTCCTGGTGTTGACGCAGGTACTACGCCAACTATTGGTGGTAATACAGCTGCCTCGTCGCAAGGCTTAGGTCAAAACACGATCAGTTTATACGGGTTAGGTTCTCAACGTACCCTGACTTTGATTAACGGTGGTCGGTTTATTTCAAGTAACTCTCCAGTTGGCGGCGGCAGTGCTCCCGGATCTCAGGTTGACGTTAATAACATACCGGTTTCTTTGATCGAACGAATCGAAGTGATGAAAGTAGGTGGCGCGCCTGTTTACGGTGCGGACGCAGTAGCCGGTGTTGTAAACTATATTCTTAAAAAGGACTATGAAGGCGCTGAGGTTTCGTTTGACTATGGCTATGTTGACGGCATCGCCAGTGACCAGTCGTTCCGTGGCTTACTTGGTGGAAACTTTGACAATGATCGCGGTAACTTGGTCGTTGCGGTCGAGTACAACGAGACTGACAATATTCCGGCCTCTCGGGTGCCTAGTTTAGCTAATGACTGGAGCTCATTCACGCCAGCTCCGGGTCAAGGTGTTGCGGGTCCTAATGGAGAGATTCCTTCAAACCAAGTATTGTTAGTGCCAAACCCTCGTGCAGGTATTCTTTCTAATTCTGGATTAATCACTCCGGGACCAACAGCGATTACTAACTTAGGTCTTGGTGCTTGGGGTGGTGAGTTTATTCAGTTTAACCCAGACGGTTCTGGTACGATAGTACCTTACGATCCCGGTAACCCAACGGGTAACGTGGTTTGGGCATCAGGAGGCGACGGACTTAACCTTGCCGAAGCCAACACGGCTCGTGAAGGTTTTGAAAGATACAACATTACCGTACTTGGTAATTATGAAATAAATGATTACGTAAACTTAGATTTATCTATTTTTGCAAACCGTTCTGACGCTGCTAACCAAGGTTATCAGGCACAACAATATAGTTCTGGTATTTTTGGCGGCACCGGTAGCGCACTTCTGTTTAATACTGATAACCCTTATTTGACAAGCGACGCACGTCAAACTATTGAAGGGTTAGCGGGCGGTCCTACAAGCTTTTATATGCACAAAGGCTGGCTGGATCTTGGACAACGTGAGATTATTAACGAGTCCTCTGTTAATAGCTTTAATTTGACATTTAATGGCTCATTTGACGCTATGGATCGATTCTTTGATTGGTCTGTAGGCTACCAAAAAGGGATCTCAACTGTTTATTCGCAAGACCGTGCTCTTGATGATGCCAAGTGGTTAGCTGCTATGGACGTAGGCATCAATCCTGAAACTGGCGAAGTTGACTGTCGATACAATTTCGTTGACGACTACGAAGGCGGTTTTGTACCCAGTGGTCAAGGCGTAACCAGCACAGAAAATGTGTTAGGCGCTAAAGGAGAGTGTGCTCCTTTAAACCCATTCGGCACTATCAGCGACGCCGCAAAGGAATATGTACTGTATAACGATCAAGGCCAATCTCGCTTAGAGCAGGCTATCTTCTCAGCCTATATTGGCGGTGATTTAGTTGATCTTCCTGCTGGCGTACTCGGGTTCGCAGCTGGCTATGAACGCCGTACCGAGCAGGCTGAGTTCCGCCCTGATGGCTCTGCTGAGTTAGTCGGTTTTGCTCCTAATGCGACAGCAGGTGGTTACAAAACGGAAGATATGTATGTTGAATTTGTAGCGCCTTTAATCTCAAGAGAGATGGACATACCATTACTACAAAGCCTGACGTTAGATGCTTCGTATCGTAACATCGATAACGATCTAGCAGGTCAAGATGACGTGTGGGCTGCCGGTTTGAACTGGCGTGTATTTGATGATCTTATGGTTCGCGGTAATATTTCAGAGACAGCTCGAGCTCCGGCAGTTACAGAACTGTTCTTACCTGTAGTTGAAACAACAAGTTTTGCGACAGATCCGTGTGACGCACGTAACCTGGAAAGTGGTCCGAATCCAGCAACTCGTCAAGCGAACTGTGCTGCTGATGGTTTGCCAGCTGACTTTGCGTCTGAGATTCAAAACGCATCTCGTCGTGGTTTCACCGGTGGTAATCAAGATTTAGAAAACGAGAAAGCAGAAAGTACTAACGTGGGTATTGTTTACACTCCAAGTTGGGCTGAAGGCTTCGACATCTCTGTTGATTACATTAAAATTGATATCGAAGATGCTATCCTGCAATTCTCATTAACGGATATTCTGAATGCTTGTTACGATGCAAGTGACTTCCCGAATGCGTTCTGTGAGCAATTTAACCGCTTGCCTAACGGCCAGTTCCCACAGGTAGATGCTTTCCAATCGGGTTATGTGAACGCTGCTTTGCGTAACTTTGAAGGAGTAGAGTACTCGCTAAACTATAGAAATGATTTAAAAGATTATCCTTTAGTTGGAGACTTCTTTAATCCTGAATCAGGTAGCTTGAGCTGGAAGTTTAGAGTGTTCAATCAGCGTAAAAATGAAATTTCTAATACTGGTTTCGACTTCACAGACGATACAGGCCAGTTCGATGAACCTGATTTAATCGCAAACCTTCAGGTTGGCTATTCTTTAGGTGATTTATATGCCTTTATGGATGTTAATCACACTGCCCGCACTGAGCGTAACGTTGAGCAGACTGAACCTCTTCAGTATATTGACCAAAATGGTAATCCTTATACTGAAATCCCGTCTCGTACAACGTTTGACTTGGGTGCTACCTATCAACTTGCTGAAGGCTTGAGCCTTAGAGCGAATGTGCTGAATGCATTTGAGTGGGAACCATCGCCAGTTGAAATTTCAATCGGCCGATTCACTTACGGCAGAACCTATAACTTAGGTTTAACCTATCAGTTCTAATTGAAAGCTCATGTTATAAAAGCCGGGCGTGGTCATTGTCCGGCTTTTTTATTGCCGTACCGGACTTGTTTTTTTGAGTTAAAAGAGGTGGCTTTAACCTTATGTACCAGAGTCTTATTGTGGTAGATGAATTTCTTGATTTTATCGATAGCCTTCGTCTGAAAGCGTTGAGGGCGGAGTACGATAGCTCAGATAGACAAACTTACTTTCCGGGGAATAACTCGAAGCAATCTTTTTATATAAGCGGGCTTGATAAGCTGATATCTAATTTAGTCGGAGAAGAGTTAACTCCTTCACTAGGTAATAGCCATGGAAAGTTTAGGGTAGCCTTAGGAGGAGATAAAGGAAAAGGTGGTGTGCATATTGATAAGTGTCAATGGTCAGGCATCCTGTATTTGAGTAAAGACATGGACTGTAAAGGTGGAACCAATTTTTATCGCCATAAATTGCTAAAATCGGATCGAGCGCCATTGAGTCAGAAAGATTTAAAGCGCATGGGCATTGACTCTTTCGAATCATTTTGGCATGACTATCTATTGAAAGATGGCACGGATGAAGAAAAATGGGAGTTAACTACCCACATCCCCATGAAATATAACAGATTGGTCTTATTTCGCCCCTGGCTTTTCCACAATGCCGGGCCAAGTTTTGGAACGAATATAGAAAATGGACGCATAATCTATCCTATGTTTTACGATAATATGAGATAAGAATAAGTTAAAAAACGCGTAATGAGTTTAACTTACCAGAAGCGGATATTGCTGCCGCGTTACTTCGCGAAATGAAATTCGCGTTAATATGATTGGGCTTTAAGATGACAAAAAAAGATAAATGTTTAGCTATCTTGAGAACGGTAACTTTAGTCATGCTTGGCTTTGGACTAATGAGTAATGCCACCGCTGGTGAGCTCGTGGAGGAACTAAAGTCGTGCTCTGTTATTACTGATGATGAGTCCCGGCTTAAGTGTCTTGATAAAGTGATCGCTCAACTCCCACAAGGCGATATCCCCGGGGAGGTACTCACGTCACAATCTACAGATTCCGAACCTCAGGAAGAGGAAACCTCAGCGACAGTAGATGCTTCTTTAGCTTTGGCATCTGAAAAATCTAAAGATACCCAGACTTCGTCTAGGCAGGAGAAAAGATTTGGTATTGAGAATAGAGAAAAGAAGGAAGTTATAGAAAAAATTCATGCGACTATTATTCGAATTACCGAAAGACGTTTTAGAGACACAACGTATCAGCTAGACAATGGTCAAACATGGGTTAAGAAGGACGGTAGCCGTTTAAAGATACGAGAAGGAGACAAGGTTTATATTGAGCGAGGTGCACTCGGCTCATTTTATTTAGGTAAGAAAGATCAAAATACACGAATTAAGGTTGACCGACTATAATAGCTGGAAATCGCCGGAAGACCTATAAACTGTGGTCTGCGCTGACTTCGGGGAAGCCATTTTTTAATAAGTCAAAATGAGACTTTATACTACCCTGCTAAACCTTCTTGCATGCCTGCCGATAAAAGAGCATTAGAGTTCTAATGTACAGGTGCGTTTATGCTTTTTCGCTTTCTTTCCCTTGTTATTACCTTAATGGTTATGACTATGGCAAAACCGGCAGTCGCTCATGCGACGAATCCTCATGAGGCTATTGCTGATGATTTGGCGACGCAATTAGCGAAGCAGCTCGATGCCAAGTTATTAGAGTATCCACAATCCCAATTGGGAATTACTCGCTTGGTTTTAGCGGAAAACCTGCAGCAACCGGAACAAGGTGACTCCTTACATGGCTTGAGTCACCACTTAAGTGAAGGAATATACGTACATCTTAGAAAGCGAAACATCGACATGGTTGAGTTCAGGGCTCAGAATTATGTCAGTCTTAGCGAAACGGGGGCTCTAGCGTTGACCCGAAATGCCGATGCGCTGAATGAAAGTCCGAATTTAGACTGGTTGTTAGTTGGAACTCTCTCTCGTAAAGACGGCGGTGCTATGGTGAATCTACGGGTTATTGATCGCCGCAGTCAGAAAGTACTGGCTGCTTCTAACCGCTATGTCCCTAAGCACCTATACTGGCCTAACAAGCAAACTGAGCTGGTCAATGGCCGTTTGCAGCGCAACTAAGAGGTTTTTGATAATGAAAGTATTTTTAACAACATTACTCACACTTACTTTATCAACAGCCTGCACTGTTTTACCGGCTAAGCAGCCAGTTGCGCATGATAATGTCGAAGAAAACAGCCCTGATGTTTATCAGCAGCCGGGCAGTGCCAAATTTACCGCAGAGCTTGCGCAGCAATTAGTAGACAATGCGAGTGTTAAACTGGAAAAGGCACAGGTTGGTGTCACGCACCTGGTTGGCGTTACCAGCCAGTATGATGAGAGCTCAGCTTTAAGTCAGGTATTGTCAGAACAGCTGATGCTGGAACTGCACCGTCGTAACTGGAATGTTATGGATTTTAAAACAACAGACTTTCTACGTGTTACCAGTAACGGCGACTTTGCGCTAAGTCGGGATTATCTGGAGCTGGACGAGATCATGCCAATTTCTCATGTTGTGGTGGGGACTTTATCCAGACATCGTGACGGTATAATGGTTAACAC
>Ga0208138_100426_pt1 | contig 18697 bp, 22 predicted proteins | sample AntRauMetaRauer3_FD_184786 | JGI IMG/M metagenome (GOLD analysis project Ga0208138, IMG submission 184786) | Saline lake microbial communities from Rauer Lake, Antarctica, in enrichment culture - Antartic Rauer Lake 3 Metagenome Rauer3 (SPAdes)... ...
AACGGGTCGAACCAGTGGCGTAGCTCCGTGTCGCCGGCCTCGAACTGTCCCGGGCCGTTGCCGATCAGATCGCCGGACAGCCAGTCGGGGAAGGCCCCGTCGACGGGGAGTGGCTCGTCGTCGATCTCCTCGCGTTGCGTCCGGAACCCGGCGCGGTAGTCGGCTGGATCGTTCACACGTAACACAGTGGCCGAACGGTCGTATCTTTTTCCACGGTGGGGCCGCCGCCACTCGCGGGGTGTACCCAACCACGACCGGCCCCCGGAGTGGGACGACTTCAAGGAACCGGCGGCTGACTACAAGGTACGATTTTCCAGAGACTGTACTTCGTCCCCTAACCGTGTCGTCTGTTTGCGTCAGTTTGGATCGTAGGGATTCGTCGCTGTTTCGAGCCGATAGACGTCCTCGACAGCGTCAAAGTCGTCATCGAACGCATACAGGTAGCCGAGTCCCTCGGTTTGCATATACGCGACAATGCAGGCATCGACGAAAGAGAGGGGTTCGTGTTGGCGAAAGAGGGCTTTTTCCGTCGCGAGGGCGTCGGTGGTGAGTGAGTCGATGTGGAAGCGGGCGTTTTCTTCGATGCGATCGAGGAGATCGACCGCTGCGTCGTGGCCGGCGTGGGTCGTGGCCGGCGTGGGTCGTGAGGCCGTTCAGCGTCTCGGCGAGAACGTAGTCGAGGACGACTGCCTCCGGGAGCGTTCCATTGTCGATGCCACGGAGCACCGGGAGTGCGGTGGCGTGAGAACTATCCCGCTTGTATGCAGCTGCAAAGAGGACCGATGTATCGATGAGTGCGCGTGGCATTCACTCGCTGTCGACGCCCCAGGCGTCGTGATCGCTGGTCACATCGGTTTCGTCCTCACCAGCGTAGCCGTTGAAATCGGCGAACGTGCCCGTCTGCTGTTGGATGACTTGCACCCGAATGCTTCCGTCATCTTCGAGATGCCAGCGGAGCTGATCACCGTCGTCGATATCGAGTTCGCGTCGAATCCGGGCGGGGATGTTTGCTTGATTCCCCGACACCTTGCTTTCGGCGTCGATTCTGTCGCTGCTCATATCTCCGGGTAGGTGACCAGCCGTGAAAAATCTAGTGTGCCGCCACACTACTTTTCGTTTGATGGGCGCCGGCTGGCCGTCTGGTCGGGAAACGCGACCCCGTTTGAGCTCGTGATCGACGCGACGAAGATGTTTGCAGCCGCCTTCGGGTGAGCGCTGCTGTCAGGAGTGCTCGTGCGACGTACAGCCCGCCGCCCCTGAGAAGGCTGACACTGCCCGCGACACCGAGCGGGAGCCGCCGGCGAGTGACAACCTCGCTAGAGGCGTCGTCTGCCAGGTCCACGTCTGCCGATCCCGATGGCGCATCCGAGTCGTCCGGAGAGGTGTCCGATGTAATATCTGAACATCGACCTGAACGATCAAATACCTGACGCGGCGGCGACGGGTCCCTCGATACAACAGACTTTCCGTGTGGCGCTTCTGGTGTTCGTATGACGATAACTACTGGCGATTCTGTAACCCTTGAGTACACGGGCCGACTTGACGATGACACCGTGTTCGACACCTCCCGGCAATCCGTCGCCGAGAAGACGGGTCTCGCCGAGGCGCAGCCTGATCGAGAGTACGCGCCGCTGACGGTCGAAATCGGTGACGAGCAGGTCATCGAGGGAATGGAGGAAGGGCTGATCGGTCTCGAAGCCGGAGCGACCGAAACCCTGACGATCCCGCCCGAGAAGGCCTACGGCGAGCCGAGCGACGACCAGATTCAAGCGTTCGAAACCGAGGAACTCCGAGAGATGCTCGGCGGGCAAACACCTCCGGAAGGCTCCTACCTCGAGGCGCAGAACGGCCGCCAAGGCGAAGTCGTCCACGTCGACGAAGAGGTCGTCCGAGTGGACTTCAACCCGCGCCTCGCCGGCGAAACGCTGACGTTCGACGTCGAAATCATCGACGTCAACTGAGCTCGTCGGTCACGACCCGTTTCGACGCCGACGGTCCAAAAGCGCGAGTAGCACGTACACAGCGCCGATCACGCGGACGCCGTCGGTGAGGTGCTCGTTCCACTCCACCGACTCCGGGTTCTCGTACACGAGCGGCCCCGCGATTTGCTCGTACAGTTCCGGGACGAAAAGCAGTATGCCGCCGAAGATTCCGGTGAGATTCATCAGCCACGCGTAGAGGCGGCCGTCACGAAGCGCGGCGAGCGCGATTACCACCCCTTCCGCTCGAATAAGGGGACTGAGCCACGAATGGACGGTGTTCTCGCCGGGGTTCTCGACCGCAATCGCCTCGAAAACGTCCGCGACCCGATCCGGAACGAACGCTGTGAGAACGCCGAGTCCGCCGAGGAACTGCCGTATCATACGCGTTCGTTCGGTCTGGAGTAGCTTAAGATTCGGTGCCGGGGGAGTGGACTCAGCACCGGTCTGAACGTCTCGACATGCAACAATTGCTATCGTCCTGTCGGGAGGTTAATACTGTCTTCTGGCAAAGTGTATCGTATGTCCGAGTCATCGACTATCGACCCTGAGACTGCCGACTGGTTAACGCTCGACGAGGGTGAAGAGGTTGTCTGGTCTGGGAAGCCACACGAGAGTAGCTTGATCCCGGCGCTTGTCGTTGGACTGCCGCTCTCTCTCATCCTCGTTGGGTTATTCATCATCGCCGGGTCCTATCTGCAGCGCGAGAATACGCAGTACGTTGTGACGACCGATGGGCTGTACAGGAAGACGGGAGTCCTCTCACGTGATGTCCAGCGCATCGATTTCGGGAAGGTTCAGAACACCTCTTACAGCCAGGGATTCTTCGGCTCTCGATTCGGCTACGGAAACGTCGATATTTCTACCGCTGGCGGCTCTGGTATCGAGATGCAGTTCCGGTCAGTCCCTGAACCGCGCGAGGTTCAGGAACTCATCAACAAGCGCGTGAAGGGTAGCCGTGGTGAACCGACGACGGAATCGGGTGAAACCAAGCGTGACGTACTTGACGAGATTCTCGTCGAACTCAGAGAGATCCGTTCTGCTCTCGACGCACAACAGGAGACGACAGGCAACACGCCGGCCTCGACGTCTACCACCGGCAAGGCGGCGGGCGAACAATCGACTGGTGAGGACAACACCGGCCGTAACGAGTTCGTGAGTGGTGGCCAGAGAGCCGAGAACGCTACTGTCGACCACGAGTCGGACGGTGAGCGGTAGCCAGTCATGACGGATTCGATCGACCCGGCGATCCCACTCGACACCAGTGAATCGGTCGAATGGTCCGGCCGCCCGCGGATCACTACCATCCTCCCAGCAGCCGTGATCGGCGGTCTCCTCCTCGTTTCCGGGATCGTGGTCAGTGTTACTACCGGGACCTTGCTTTTGCTCGCAGTTGTTCCACTCGGAGTGGCGATCCCGCTCTGGAAGTATTTGGCTCTCCAAGGCGTGCAGTACGTGATAACGGACGAAGCGCTCTACGTGAAACGTGGTGTGTTGACACGGTCTGTCACGCAGGCGAACCTCGAAACCGTCCAGAACAGCGCTTTTGAACAGGATCTCACGGGGTCGATATTCGGGTACGGCTCAGTTACGTTCGAAATCGCTGGCGGGGACGACCTTTCGTTCCGGGCGATCGAAGACCCGCGCACAATCCGGGCACTCGTCGATCGAGCCGCATCGAACGACGACGGTCTCGGTGGAGGCGATCGACGGGAACCCGTTGTCCCTGGCGATCTGACGCAGTGGCAGCAAATTCGTGACGAGATCCGAGCGATTCGCGGCTCTCTCAAGAAATAGCCGTTCGGGAAAAGCCAGCGGGTAGACGGTAGCCCGACTCTGCGAATCGGTCAATACTGGGGACTCGCGGACCCTTTTGCTGGGTGAACTACTCAACAGGTGCCGAAAGCGCTGTTCGAGATACAGAGCGTGTAGTCAGCAGCGAAGATCAAGCCGAGTCGGTTTGCCACCCGATGAACTTCTCGAATCCATATGTGAACCCAAGGAAGATGACGGCGAACACGAACCAACGAAACGCGTCGAACGTACCCGTGAATGCGACGACGTTGAAAATGTACGATAGCGACGCCCCGACAAACGCGGCCACGTAGAGGTTGCGCCGGAGGTCCATGGAGAACATTCAGACGAATTTAGGTTAACTCTTTCCCAGTTACCGTCGTCTGTATCTCACAAATTGATTCCGTCTCATCTGTTCGTTCGATAGCTATATCACGAATATTTGCGAATAGTTACCACGCCACGTTCAACGGCGTGGCGGTTAACATCATGAACGGAATTCAAGACGGAGTCGCGGTCGTCACTGGCGGTGGGTCGGGAATCGGTCGACAGTCGTCACGTCGGTTCGCCGAAGCGGGGGCGAAGGTCGTTGTCGCCGACGTCGACGAGGGCGGCGGCCACGAGACGGTCGAAATGATCGAGAGTGACGGGGGCGAAGCGACGTTCGTCAGGACAGATGTTACTGACTCCGACGATGTCGAAGCGATGGTGCAGACGGCGCTCGACGAGTACGGCGGGTTGGACTTCGCTCACAACAACGCTGGCATCGCGGATGAGGGGACACGTCTCGCCGATTACGACGAGGCAGAGTGGGATCAGATGATCGACGTGAATTTGAAAGGCGTCTGGCGGTGTCTGAAAGCCGAGATACCAGAGATGATCGAACGCGGTGGCGGAGCCGTCGTTAACACCTCCTCGGTTGCCGGCGTGAGCGCGAACGGGAGCGCACACTACGCCGCCAGCAAACACGGCGTTATCGGACTGACTCGACGGGCGACGGTTGACTACGCCGAAGACGGGATCCGCTTCAACGCCGTCTGTCCCGGCGTCATCGACACGCCGATGGTCCAACAGGCGGGCGAGGACAACACAGAGGAGATGGACCGCATCACTGCGGGGATTCCTGCAGGGCGTCTCGGCGACCCCCGAGAGATAGCCGACACCGTCGTCTGGCTCTGTTCCGAGGACGCGTCCTACGTAATGGGACAACCGATAATTGTCGACGGAGGGTTGCTCGCCCAGTAGCAGCGGACGCTTGATCGGTGTGAATGTTCACCTGCCGACGCAGTCGACTGGGGGTTACGCTTCGGGACCGTCGCACTCTCCTCGGTTGGTCGCGTGGCGTCTAGCGGGATTCGGGTTCAGATATTGGAAATATGACGAGTTTAATTTAAATACGCTTCTCGCATTGTGACAGCACATAATGTGTTTCAGGCACCATCACAAACAGCGCTGTCTGAGTGTGTTCTCATTCAGAAGTAGAGCGATTAGCCAGACCATACTCCGGACTGCATTTTTAGGTACTTCGTGAAGTTGAACGTTAAACAGCACCTCCCGAGTTTGGTGCTTCTGTTCGGGTTAACAGTTGTTGCCGTGTTTCTACGGGCGAATTCAGCTCTGTTCGTCCCGGTTGCCGAGGACCTCGACTTTGCGTTCCGGCTGATGATTGCCGGGACGGTTATCGCTGTGTTCCGGAATGAACTCGGGATGAGTACGTTCGGCGTGTTCGGCCCTGTTATTCTCTCCTTTTCGTGGGTCGTTATCGGACCGTTTTGGGGCTTCATCGTTATCGCGTACATCTTCGTGATCACGGCACTCGCCCGTGTCGCTATTAGCGAGTTAGATCTCGGAACCGCTCACCGCGTGGCGTCGCTCCTCGTCGTCGCAGCCATTGGCCTCTTTGTTCTCGAGGCCGCCGGGCAACTCCAAAACATCCCCTCGCTTCAAGCCGTTATCCTCTTCCCGGTCGTGCTAACGACGTGGTACGCTGAGCGTTTCGTCGGGAGCCTCACCGAAACCGGGTGGGCGCCTGCGACACGACGCCTCGCTGCTACCCTTCTTGGAATCACTGCCGCGTTCTTAATCATCACCTACGAACCCCTCGTCACACTCGTCATCCACTCCCCGGAGCTCTGGGTCGCCCTCGTCGCCATCAACATCGCTCTGGGAACCCTCACCGACGTTCGCCTCGGCGAATACCTTCGATTCAGCACGTTACGACGCTCTCTAGGGAAGGAGAATACCGGTGACGTCCTTACAATGCGAGTCCGGAATCGAGAGTTCATCAGCAAGTACAATCCCACGCCAATTATGGGGCAGTTCAATAAAGGCAAGATGAAGAAAACGCTTCACGGGCTCTCGATCCCCACTCCTGCTACGTATCTGATCGCCGAGGATGAATCCGACTTCGACGAGCTCCGGACGCTTCTCGAGACGCAAGAGACGTTCGCCATCAAGCCGATCGACGGATACGGTGGCCGCGACATACTCGCTGTTCGTGGTCGTGACGAGGAGACCGACGAGTTCCTCACGAATCGCGGGCGGCTGACAACTGACGAGATCGTGGCGTTTACGCGAAACATCTGTGTTGGTGGTGTCGGTGACTACGGTGCTCGGAGAGAGGCCCTTGTAGAGGGCTTCATCACGCCCGACGGAATGCTTGCAAACCGAACAACAGGCGGGGTGCCCGACCTTCGAGTCATTACGCTCCACGGCTTCCCCGTGATGTCGATGGTTCGACTCCCCACGGAAGAGTCAAACGGAACCGCTAACATCCACACCGGTGCTATCGCCGTCGCTGTCGATATTCTCTCTGGCGAAGCGTCCGGTGGCTACCAGCAAACCCGCGATGAGTTTATTCAGGCCCATCCTGATACCGGAGCCGACCTCGAGTTCACCATCTCTGACTGGGAAGACGTCCTCACAATGGCCAGTCGAGCGGCGATCTCCAGTGGCCTCGGATTCACTGGTGTTGACATCGTCTTCGATGAGGACGATGGCCCGATGGTGCTTGAAGTGAATCGACGCCCCGGCCTCGGCATCCAGAACGCGAATATGGACGGCTTACTGCGCCGCCTTCGCTACGTCGAAGCACACGGCGATCATGACCAATTCCAATCTGCGGACAACCGCGTCCGACGCGCGCAAGAGTGGGCGAAACAGGACTGGAAGACGCTTATCCAACCACCTGCAGACCGCGAAACCCCTCTCGAGGTGAACGTCTAATGGCTGCTCCAGAACGCGGTGACAGCTCCTGGCCGTACACGCGACTGACCGCCGCGTTGTTGTTCAGCATCCTCTTGTTCGTCCCCATTGTCCTCGCGGGACTCCCCGGAGTCAGTAGAAACGCGATCACCGGCTTGTTCACGCGCGGGGAGGTACTCCTGATCTTCTTTATCGCAACGCCCATCCTGTTCACCGCCTTCGCTGCATACCGCGTCGCACAGTTTTATCGGATCATCGGTGAGACGAACGCAAAGTAGCGTTCGGTGACCACCCGTCCCGATACTGTTGCGAAACGGCGTGACGGCTCTGTTGAACTCTTATTCCCGTGAGGGTTGCTGAACCGCCAGCGACAGCGGTTTCGACGGTGGCGAGCGGTTCGATCGGTTCGACAGTCAGCTCTCCTCAACTACCTCTACTGCCACTTCGTTTCGCCGCATAAACGGCGGTGTCCACGGGTCGTTATACCGGAGGAGGTACGGGTCTCCCTTCGGCTCGATGCCTTCACGGTCGAGTGTGGACCGCAGTTTCTGTGTCCGTTGTGTGACCCGCCACTCTGGCGTGTACCAAGAAAACTGATTCACAGCAACTGTCTTCGGTGGTTCGGTGACGAGTGTGACCTCGTCTTCCGTCGGTTCTGGCGCCGTGTCGGGAGTGTACTCGGCGGGGAGGTAGAACGCCATTCGGATCGTCTCTGCGTCGGTTCCGGTCGCGTCTGAGCGGACGGGGGTGGTCATCGAAATTGACTCTCCGGATTGGGTTTCGACGGGGGCAGTCATCGAGACTGACTCGCTGTTTTGGTTGGCTCCCGAGATGTATCTGAAGAGTCGCCGAAATGCGGTCCGCTGATTTGGCGCCGTCGTTTCGACGAGTATCGTCTGGGGATAGCGGCGAAGTTCGCTGCCGTTCAGCGTTCGGAGCCGTTCATACGGAACCGATTTCGCCTTCTTGGTCGAGTAGATGCCCCACCCGACCCACCCGGCAAACACCACGCCACCACCGACGAGTATCGCTTTCGTGATCGACTTCATGCAACACGTTAGTCGTCGACACGGATTAACCAACTGCCCTGCTTAACTTTTGAGGCGTTTTCGTTGTGCTACCGTGCGGGAAGATTCGAGACGTTTGTGAATCCTCGCTTACAGACTCTATCGTAACGACTCTGTTGAAAGACCTGTGCTCACCCATCTACTTCGGATTGCGATCAACACCGGTCGCGCACGTGCCGGGACGAATCGCCATCTATGCAGATTCTTGTGTGACTGCCGTGCGAGAGACACCGCACGTCTTGGTCACCTGTTAGGAGAACATAGAATAGCGAGCGCTCCAAATCGTCAGTATGGCTGTTCCACGCCTCGTTTACGACGATGACTGCGGTTTCTGTATGTATATGACTCGGTGGCTGTTACGATTTGGTACGTTCGACCCGATCGGGTTCAGCGAACTCACACCGGATCAGAAGGCTCGGCTTCCAGACGAGTACGACACCTGCATGCACCTGTTGACCGACGAAGCAGTATATTCCTGTGGCCATGCTCTTGAACAGTGCGTTAGCCGCTGTGGGGTCGTCGGTCGATGTATCGTTCGCACAGCGCGCCTCCTTCCTTATTGGGGATGGGTTCGAGAACGTGGCTATCGATTCGTCGCCGACCGACGATCGATTTGGGGGCGTTTTCGGTCCTGTGAACACGTCGGGGGAAGTCTCTCTGGTTCCCAATCGGAATGAAAATCCGTTCTGCCGCACAGACTCTCTATCTCTCACACGCGGCTTCTGAATGGTGTCTGAGGAGTCGAATTCAACGGAGCCAATAGAGCCTTTACGGCGGAACTAGGATTGTTGGTATACGTCTGATGCCTGTGCTTGATGATCTCTCCGGATTCGAGTTTAAGGACGTGGTGGAGGATGTCTTCCGGAATCTCGGGTATGAGAACGTGCGGCAGGCCGAACGGACGGCTGACGAGGGGCGGGTCACCCGAACCCCGGTCAGAAATCGACTCGCTGAGTCGGATATTACTCTAGGGCAATTAACTGGGTCCCTTTTTAAGATCCAGACCATACGGTCGCTCACACGGCGAAAAAACGGAGTTTCAGACGTCGAGTAAGAACGAGGGCGGATCAATGCCTCTCAGGCAAAGGAAGCCCTCTCACGGCAATGATCTGGGTTCGAATCCCAGCCGGAGCATCCTTTTGTCGTCGCAGTCCTGCGATTTCGAGTCCGTGCTACAACCATCAATCCATGTGGCTTGAAATCAATGCGATTCAGCGTGTCGGGGGGACCCCGACGCAGTACAGCGATTAGAGTCATCGACAGGATGTGACAGGGGTGTTGGATCTGGCCCCGTCTACAAGATGCGAAATTCTTTCCTTAAAATACACCAGTGACTCCAGCGCGGTCTTCGCTGCCGCGTCGGTTACCCGCTCGTTTCGTTGCCTGTTTCTTCGTCTGTTTCGTTACCTGTTTCTTCGTCTGTTTCGTTACCTGTTTCTTCGTCCGTTTCGTTACCTGTTTCCTCGTCCGTTTCGTTACCTGTTTCCTCGTCCGTTTCGTTACCTATTTCCTCGTCCGTTTCATTGCCCGCTTCGTCGTCCATTCCGTCGTCGGTGTCGGTTTCAGTTTCGTCGTCGGTGCCGGTTTCAGTTTCGTCGTCAGTGCCGGTTTCAGTTTCGTCGTCAGTGCCGGTTTCAGTTTCGTCGTCAGTGCTACCATCGGCGCCGTTTCCTGGGTCATCCGAAGGCTCTTCTGGCTGGTCTGAACAGCCGGCGATACCGATTATTCCGGCCGCACCGACGATACTAACGAACTTTCGGCGGTCACACTCTTTTCGTACCATGGTTGAACTCGACCGATATCTGTGCTCCTTGCTTATTGTTAGAAGCTAGGTACGAGAATAATTAGTTATTACTACGCAGTAGGACTGTATGAATTGCTGTAACTACGGGAAGAAACGGTTGATATGGTCGATCCTGCGCGAACGACCGGTGTGCGTTCTAGGGCAACAGCAGCTCCACCGACGCGTCGGGGACGGATCATCTGTTTCGGAGTGAATCCGACGAAACCGGATGCAAACCCCCCACTCGATACTGTGACGAACCGGTGCGCCCGGAACCAGAAATGGGGATCGGCGACGTGTTCACCGAGTCACTTCCGGGTGTCCAGGACATTGATTCCGACGCGGAACCGCTTGAACTGGACGGCGTGTTTCACGTCTTACTGCGCGATCGACGTCGACCCGTCGAGCCGACTCACTCGAGCCCAATTCGATCGACCACCTGCGGCAGACACCCTTCACCAGGTTCGACGTACGAGTAGTGGTCCGCGGCCAGATCGGTGACGTCGATGTCCACATAGCCTGCCGGCGCTGTCGTCGATGCTTCGAGCCCGCCGTGACCGACCGCGGTGGTCCGATCGGAGGCGCGGTACACCCAGCTAAGGACCCGGTCGTTCCGGCTGTGGAAGTTGAAGACGGGAGCGTCGCTCGCCTCGATAGCTGATCCGTATCGTCCGTTAACCCCGACACTATCGTTCGGGATCGCCCCGCCGAACAACGATACCGAGGTGAGGACGTCGGTCTGCCCGTGCTCCGCAAGTTCGCGGAGTGTCTCCCCTGTCACGCGGGCACCGAGTGAGTGGGCGAATAGGTGGATCGGCCGCCCGTCGTCGTCTGCCCACGCCGCCAGCCAGTCGGCAAGCGGAGCGGCGTTGGCGTCCGCGGTCTGCTTCGCCGGTCCCCAGTCGACGTCCGATGCCCACGAGTAGCCGACCACCGGCGGGGCGTCGGGTTCCGTGCTGGCTCCTGTCGCCGCTTTGAGCCCTAGTCGGGCGGTGTACGCCTGATCACGGGCCGATTGGGGATCGGCACCGAGGCCGTGGACGAACAGGACCACCGCGTCGGCCTCGTCGAAGTCCCACGAGCCCACTCGCTCTGTGGGGTTTGCCGCGTCGAGGCGTCCTCGGGTCGTCACCATCGGCTGTGTCTCCGGTGCGTCGTACCCGCCGGAGTCGCCGTCCAGCGACCGTGCGACGTAGAGACCGCCGCCCCCGAGGAGGCCGACGCCGCCCGCGACGCCGAAAAGGAGTCGCCGGCGGGTGACGAGCCCGTCAGCGGCGTCGTTTGCGTGGTCCGGGCCTGCTTCCGCCCGTGGGGTGTCCGGTCCATCCGAGTCGTCCGTAGAGGTGTCCGAGGTGATACCGGATTGTCGGCCCGAGCGATCAAATACCTAACGCGGCGGCGGGTGGGTATCGATCGCGGAGTTTGTTGGAACGCCCCTGTTATCGGGTCTCGTTACAACTGGAGTGACGCCACTCGCTCGGTGCTCCGTGAGTGGCTCTCAGTCTCCCGAGCAATCCGAACGCTTTGTTGCGGTCGAAGACCGTTCGATGGTCAGTATTCTCGTTTGAGCGATCCGCTCAGTTGAGGGGGATGTACCGCGAACGGGGATATCTTGAACTGAGCGATGTGACATTCATTGAGGTGGAAGCATTAGCTGCGACGCACGCGGTGAATCGCGTTGACCTGGGTTCGCTTCGGACAACGCTGATCGGGCAGTGATTGTCAGGTTCACCCGTGAAATCGGTACAGCGATGTGACGTATGGCAGCCGGTTGAGCATCCAGATCGCGATCGGGAGCCCCACGACCGTGATTGCGAGGGCCGACGCCACGTTCGCCCACAGCAGGCTCAGCCACCACCCGACGAAGACGAAGTAGACCGCTCGGACGGCGAGCGAGCGTTGCCCGCGCGCCGACCCGGGCTCTGAAAGCGACCGCGGCTCTGCGAGAGTGAGCACGGTCGGCACGAGGTTGATCAGCTTGATACCGATCGGGAGCAGGACGACCGTGACGTTGAGTAGCCACGCGGTGTTGACGACGATCGGTGTTACCCACCAGCCGACGAAGACGAACCACAGCGCGCGAACGAGGAGGGATCGTTGTGTCATCGCTCGGGTTAGATGCCCAAGCGGTAAATCCGTATCGTCGATCCCGGCGATCCTCGACGGGTTCGGATGTAGACGACTTCGAACCCGGGAATCCGCGGCCGTGAGCGCGAGGAAGGCAAGCGTCACCGCTGGGGCGACGACACCGAGATCAAGCGTAATTCTCGGCGACGACTACTCAGACCACCATGTCGGCTTTCCGTGCTCGGCCCGAATGAAGTGTATGACAACCCATTTCGAGTCGCGCTTTGCCGCGGAGTATGATGGGGAAATACCGTCCAGCGTTGACCAGGCAGCGCTCCACCGGATGGAAGCCGTTGCGCACGCGTTGGATGAGAGTATCCGGATCCCGGGGACGAACGCCACCGTCGGTATCGATCCGATTCTCGGTCTCATCCCGGTTGCCGGCGATCTGGTGAGCGCTGGTATCTCACTCTACATCGTCGTCGAGTCTGCCCGTCTGGGTGTCTCTTATACGACACTGCTGCGGATGATCGCCAACATTAGCATTGATGCGGTTGGTGGGTCGATCCCGTACGTCGGCACTTTCTTCGACTCGTTCTGGAAGGCGAACGTGCGCAACGTTGAGAGTGCGCTCGCGGACCTTGCCGAACCGCTTCCCGAGAACCCGGAGTAGTGACGCAGAGACAGCTGTCGGTATCGCGATTCAAGTATTTACGCGGCGGGGTTCGCGAGATGCGCCGTCAGGAATCGCGCCACTTGTGGCCGCACTCGACGCAGGTGAACAGCCGAACCTCGTAGGAGCCGCCCGGCTTCGGCATCATCTCGTAGTAGGCCCGGTCGCTGTCGCAGTCGTCCGCCGGACAGGGCTCCTGTGTCGTTTCAGTGGAGCCTTGGGTCGCGTCGGCCACGGCGGGTGCCCCGTCGTTCCGCTGTCCATCCTGGGTCGTCATCGCCGATTCTGCTTGCGAGTCCCGCGGTTCCTCGTTCTCACAGGAGCGACACACCCACGTGCCGCCCTCCGTGTGCATCATCGAACCACACTCGTCACAGAATTGCATATCGAGGAAGGAGACACGATTGCCGGATATATGTGTTAACTTCCGACCCGTTGTGGATTTCAGAATGCGTCAATTACGTGAGATTTTCAACAGGAGCAGACAGATGTAACGCGGGTCTACTTGCCTCCCGTTTCGGATATTGTGTTTATAACTATATTCACAAGAGAAGTACACGTAAATGAAATGGAAAGAGACCACGTAACTGATGACGACGAGGGCAAACCGGTAGTCGACTCTCACGGTGAAAAGATCGGTATGATCACGGAGGTCAAATCCGGTACCGCGTACGTGAACGCGGATGCGGGCCTCGCTGACACCATCCGCTCAAAACTCGGCTGGGCCGACGCCGGCGAGGACGACTATCCTCTTGAGAACGACCGTATACACACAGTAACCGACAACGAGGTACGACTCAAGGACGAATTTCAGTAGAGCGACTCTGTTGAAACCTTTCGTGTTTGACCCGTCTGCTTCCGGTTGCAATCCATACAGTGAACGGACCACTCAGTCGCTCTCAGCCGCCTTCGAGGTCTCCGTTGTGTTGTTAGTCTGATCATCTAATAGTTCGACGGTCCCGGTGTCCCCATTGACGCGAATCCGCTGCCCGTCGCTGATCATCTCTGTCGCATCGGCGACGGAGACGACAGCGGGAAGACCGTATTCACGGGCGACGAGTGCACCGTGGGTCAAACTTCCGCCGACCTCGGTGACCAGTCCGCCCGCGGTCGCGAACAGCGGCGTCCACGCGGGGTCGGACGACGGACACACGAGGATCTCGCCCGATCGGAGGGTCGTGGTCGCCGGATCGTCGACGATCCGAGCCACACCTTCGACGACGCCGGCAGAGACCCCGGTGCCGACCAGCGTGTGGTCGTCGACATCCATGTGTTCCACTCGGGGGATTTCGCCCTCGCTGGTGATGAGTGGCGGGACATCAATCCGGCCGTGCCGCTCGTGATCCCGTTCGCGTGCAGCGATGTCGGGAACCTCGCTGTCAGGGTCCTCCATGAGCGAACGGAGTTCTTCTCTGCGGAGAAACCACACGTCGTCCGGGTCGTCGAGGGCGTCCTCAAGAACGAGGTGCTCGCCCGCCCGCTGAATCGCCTCGTGCCACGCTGCGAACAGGTGTGCGATGGCGTGTTTCGGTTCGTCTCGGAGGTGAATGTGGCTTCGATACGTCCGGAGCAGGTGACTCACGAGCGGTCCGCGGACGGGCCCGAGCAGCCCTCGCTGCGCACTCGCTTGCAGCTCGTCGATCGCCGCTTGTGCCTCTCGTTTGCGCTCACGGAGCCGGGACCGGTGTGCGCCCGGTTTCTCGCCGGCGAGGTTCCCTCGGACGATGCCGAGCGGGGCTGAGGGGTCGTCACGCCACCGGGGACGACTCGGATCGAACTCGCCGACGGCGCGGTGACCGAACTCGTCGATAAACGCATCGAACGCCTGAACGAACGCCTCGCTCCCGTCGACGGCGCAGACCGCTTCGTACGGCCGTCCGTCGAGTATCGCCCGTTCGACCGCCGGCGTTTCTCGTGCAACGTCTGCGATATCGCCGAGCGCCAGCGTCATTCTGGTGCCGACTTCTGCCTCGTTGCCTCGTGCGGCCGCTTCGACGATTGCGGCATCCGCGTCGGGGACCACCCGTTCGAGGACCGTTCCCGCGAGCGGTCCGATGACGACGCGCATCGACTTTGGTGACACGTCGGAGACGAATTCGGTGGAAAACCCCTCGAAGACGTTCTCGACCAACTCGGCCGGCTCGTCGGCGGCGAGAATGTCGGCCGCCTGTTCTCTCGCCCACTCGTTGAGTTCGGTCACGAACTCGTCGATGCCTGCCGCCCCGCGAGCGAACGGGGCGACCCCTTGCCACAACAACCGAGTGAGAATCGGGAGCACGCTGGCGGTCGTCCGGAGCAGTGCCGGGAGCGTTGCGAGCGACACATCGATATCGAACTCCTCGCGCCGCTCCGCGAGCAACCGTTCAGTCCCCTCGGCGGCCGATCGGTTCACTGCGGCGATCGTCTCGACGATGCCCTCACGCGTCTGACGGAGCCCGAGAAACGGTGTGATGTCCATGTATGCCCGCCCCTCAGTCCTGGTGATCCAGTCGCGGTTGCTTCCCGTGAAGCCGTTCATCACTTCGCCGTACACCGTCTCCCACAGGTCGAGTGCCAGCGGGGGCATCGGGTCAGTCATCGCCTGTCCGTGGCCGAGGCTGAGGTAGACGTGCAGTCGGTCGTCGTCCGGGCGGGGGACCGGTAGCGAGACGAGTGACGTGATCGGCCGGGACTGCAGAATGACGAACGCACCGTCGACGAGCGCCCACTCGATATCCTGCGGCTCGCCGAACAGCGCCTCGATCCGTTCGCCGACACCGACGAGTGTCCGGAGCTGGTCGTCGGTGAGGACGCGCGTCTCACGCCTGCCCGTCTGTGTGTCTGTCGAGGTGGTGCCCTCTCGGGTGAGCTTGAGTTCGGTCGCTTTTTCGCCGACTTCGTACTCGATGACTGCACCCGTTTCCCGGGCGATTCGCGCGTGGTCGGCGTTCACCTCGCCGGCGACGACTGTGTCGCCTAAGCCGTACGTCGCGTCGACGGTCGCGACAGTTCGCTTGCCCGTCTCCGGGTCGGCGGTGAACAGCACGCCCGCCGCGTCGGCGTCGACCATCCGTTGCACGACGACCGCCATCTCGACGTCGGTGTGTGCGATACCGTTTCGCGCGCGATAGGCGACCGCCCGGTCGGTGAACAGGCTGGCCATGCAGTCGCGGACCCTGTCGATGATCGCGCCGGTAGTGACTCCGAGATGGGTGTCGTGCTGGCCGGCGAACGACGCCGTCGGGAGGTCCTCTGCCGTCGCCGACGAACGGACGGCATACGTCGTGTCGGCGCCGGCGTCGAGGGCGTCGGCGATCGCACGTTCGATCGATTCGTCGACCGGTCGCTCGCGGATGAGCGCCCGAATCTCGGCAGCCGTCGTCGCCAGCGCGCCGGAGTCGTGAGGGTCATGTGAACCGAGCCGCTCGACCGCCTTTCCGATCTCCGCGTCGTCCGTGACTGTCCGATACGCTGCAGTCGTCACAACGAACCCGGGAGGGACCGGAAGTCCCGCATCAACAAGGACGCCGAGGTTCACACCTTTGCCGCCGGCGACACCGAGGTCGTCGGCCCCGAGAGAGTCGAATCGGCGGACGTAGTGTGGTTTCGGGTTCTGCGTCATGCTCACTTCTGTTGTGGTTCTTGGAGAGTCACTGACGTAACGGTTATGCCGGCATCGCTGGCTAATTCCTCGGCGAGAGAGCGCGTGATGAGCGACATCCCGAGCTTCGACCACGCGTACGGCGCCTTCCCTGATGAGCGGTCGGTCACGATTGGCGGCGAGTTCGACAGCTGGATGGCGCTCGCGTTGTTGATGACGATGTCGGCCTCACTGAAGTGATCGATTGCCTCCTCAACGGCCGTCTCAACGCGGGTCTCATCGCGGAGATAGAGTTCGACCGCGAGTGCTTCAGCTTCGCGCACCTCGCGAGCCGTTTGTTCGATCGATCCTTCCAGATCGAAGTCGTCGTCAGCTGTCTTGTCCGTCGAAACGACGGCGTCGAATTTGGACCGGGAGAACACCGACGGAACATCACGACCCGCACGGTCGCGCTCAACCACCTCGTCGACGAGCAGTTTCAAATTGGTGAGGTCGTTTTAGAGGGACTTGGACTGTGTGAGCCGTGTGGGTATCCGCAGTCACTTGCCGACCAGCCTGACGCTGCGGAGGCGCTGACACACCGTGGCGGGCTCGACGCCAGTATCGTCGATTCAGGAACCATCAGCGCTGGGGACGACATCATCTGGGGAGTTAGGTGCTCCGTCGACTCAACAGGAGAACCCCTCCGAGCAACGAGACGATCCCGACGAGAACACCAAACCCGGGCGATTCGTCGTCCGTCTCGTCCGCTTCGGCCGGTTCCCCTTCGGTGTCGTCCGTCTCGTCCGTCTCGGCCGACTCCTCCGTTTCGGTGTCGTCCGCGTCGACTGGCTCTTCTTCGGTGTCGTCAGCCGACTCGTCGTCAGAACCGTCCTCAGCCGGTTCTTCAACGTCGTCGTGGTCTTGATCGCCGTCTTCCTCGCCAGTGGGTGACCCACCGCTGGAGCTACTGCCACCACTCGAACTACTGCCACCGCTTGAACTGCTGCTCTCGCTCTCGTCGGCCAGCACCGACAACGCGAACGTGTCGTCAACTGCGGCGAGTTCGGCAGAGACGGTCGTGCTGCCCTCGCCGTCGGCGCTCACCGTCCCAGTTGAATCGACGCGTGCCACGTCGGACGAGGAGCTCCGGTAATCGCTGGTCGTCGTCGCGCCGATCTCGCGGCCGTCGACGGTGGTCACGGTGACCGTGGCGGCGGTGGTCTCACCCTCGGTAAGTTCGTCGGCAGCGAGCGTCAGGTCCAACTCGGCAACCGACCACTGCAGCACTGGGTAGTCGTCGGTGGCCGTCCAGTTGGTCGCGAAGTCCAACGCGCCCATGGTGTCGGCGTCGGTGGCGTTCGCGCCGGTCATCTGGGCGGTCGACAGGCCGGTGCCGCCGTCGGAGTCCGACTGGTTCGTCGTCTCCGTGTCCCAGTAGGCGTCGACGACAGTACCGGAGTTGTCGCCGACGAGTCCGCCGATATAGTTTGTACCGTCGATCTCACCAGTGGCGTACGACGTGGCCACATCGCTACCGTCGTTGTTCCCAACGAGTCCGCCGACAACGTCTGTCCCATCGACCGTGCCAGTGGCGTATGAGTCAACCACCTTGCCCCCATCACTGTTGGAGCCGACAAGTCCGCCAATGTAGTTTGTACCGTTGACCCCACCGGTGGCGTGTGACCCGGTCACATCACTACCGTCGTTGTCGCCGACAAGCCCGCCGACATTTTCTGTGCCCTTGACGCCGCCCGTAGCGTGCGAGTCGATGACGTTGCTCGAGCCGGAGAAGTAACCGACGAGTCCACCGACTCTACGTTCACCGTTGACAGCAACTGTCGCGTGTGAATCAATTATATTTGCGTCGATACTGGACCTGCCCACGAGCCCGCCGACATCGTTTTCGCCGTCGACGGTACCGATGGCGTACGAATCGGTTACGTTGGCCCCAAGATTCCTACCGATAAGCCCGCCGACAGCGTCTCTGCCGGTGATCGTACCAGTAACATACGTTTCGGTCACGCCGCCGTCGTTGTTACTGCCGGCGAGTCCACCGACATAGTTATCGGCGGATATCTCGACGTTTTCGAGCCCAAATCGCTGTATCTCTGCATCATTAGTAGACCCAAACAGTCCGACGTAGTCCTCATCTCGATCGATGTACAGGTCCGAAATTCTGTGGTCGTCGCCGTCGAACGTCCCTGTGAACTCGTTATCGGACCCAGAATCAGTATACCCGACTGGATCGAATCCCGCTCCGTTGTTCCAGCCTTCTGTTTCGCTCGCGTTGATGTCTCGCGTGAGCGTATAGTTCGCCGAGAGATCGTTTTCCATTAGTTGGAGTTCGGAGACGTTGCTGATCTCGTAGGGAGCGTCTTCGGTCCCTTCACCCGCGTGTTCGTACGCAGTGTGTTCGGGGTAGTCAGGCGTGATGTACCACGGCCATTCGTCTTTAGCTAAGACTCACACCTCGGTTGCGTAGCGGTAGCGAGCGTCTCTTGTAATATCGGTCGTTGCTGGTGAATCTTCTGTGCGTCTTCGATCAGCCGCTCCAACAGCGGCGGTGGC